>FLOH01000168.1_pt1 | contig 181602 bp, 137 predicted proteins | sample 756751 | NCBI WGS metagenome assembly FLOH01 (sample SAMEA4026879, study PRJEB14308) | marine metagenome | biome: coastal water; material: water | depth 74 m | reverse complement strand
ACCGTCCGAGTCAACCGAAGCCGAAGTGATCGAGCGTCAAGTCTACCGCAAGGGCAAGGACGCCGTGCGCAAGTTCGTCCTGGCCAAACGCGGCGGAGAAGACGTGTTGCCCTACATTTTCTGCTACACCGACTTCTCCGCCGGCCGCAAAGAACCGCTCAAGGTAACCACCGAATACGCCTACACCGAAGCCCGCGCCCGCGCTTTGCTCGATGCCTGCTTGGCTGAGAATGTGAAAAAGGGTTGGGAGAAAGTGTAAGCCGCACTCTTGTTGCGGAACGGAACCTCCATCGCTTACGTGAGACCAATCTATGAGAAACCTAATCGCCGATCTTAAATTGTTCCTACAGAACGGGGGAGAAAGTCTTATCCTCAAGCATGATTTCCATTGGGGTGATCATTTTTTGGAGGGATACGCTGTCGTAGATAGACAGGACATCGCACAGTTGATTGAGTTTTGCTCTTCCCGCCTGACTGATTGGCTTGGCCCAGACTTTTATGAGTTTGATTGTGATCAGGTGGATCATGGAAGAGTTATCGGCTCTTTATCGCTGCACAGCTCCTCCCAGAGAGATGTGGAAGATATGGTCAGGATCTTTGGTCACCGACTGGGCAACTGTCATTGGCTTGATCAAATAGCTGGAACCGAGCTGGAGGCGGGTGAGGATGCAACTGCTGTGACTCTCACGCCCGAACTTTTGGAGACTGAGTCGCCCCAGTGCTTTCCATACGCAACCACCGAAGCAATCAAAATCCTCGTAGATCAAGATCCGTCGGATATTGACCTCTCGGGGCTCGCCGAATTAGTCGAGCAAGCAGCAATCCTTTTCACCGGCAACTACGATCTTAACTTATCCGGACTGGATTCTATATCGGACGAGGCAGCCAGAGGCCTGTCCAAGCACACGGGCACGCTTGATTTAAGCGGTTTGAAGATCCTCTCGTTCGGTGCCGCGGAACATCTCGCTCAGCACAAGGGCAGCCTGAATTTGGGCAGCCTGACGGAAATATCCGACGAGGTAGCCCAGGCGCTTTCGAAACATCATGGAACGCTCACGCTCACAGGGCTCACTTCGCTCTCGGATACCGCTGCTGAAGCATTGTCAAAGCATGATGGAGAAGTGGAGTTGCCCGACTTCGACGGCGAGGAAGATGACGGCGACGCAGAAGAAGACGAAGAGGATGAGGAATGATTTCTGTCGTCGGCGCAAGGCAACCTGATGAGCAGCGACACCGATTACGTCATCACGATCAAGGGAAAGGATGCTGCGCTGCGCAAAGCGGCCGCTGACTTTATCGGGCTTTCGCTGAGCCCGTGGAATCCCAGTCGCGAGGACAAGAAGACGCTGACGCGGTTGGATGTTTTCCGCAATGAGTCCAACTGCGCGGGATTTTTTGCGCCATCCTCCCTATGCGAGGAAGCAGCCAAGCTTTTTCCCGGCGCGAATGTAAGTTTTTCGAGCAAGGACGAATACGGATACACACAGGAGGGGGAGTGGATTGAAAAAGGTCAGGCGCCCGGGAACGTGGAAACTGCCGTCGCGGAAAAAGTGTTCGAACGGATCCGCGCCGAGGTCGAGCATCCGAACAGGCAGGTAAAATGGCTGACCCCATTGGTCGAGTGGATGTCAGATAACAAACCAGCAAAGAAAATAGCTGGCCTCATACACCAGACCCTCACTGAGGCCCAAGCGGCTGAAAGGGAGGTCAAAGCCCAACTGGAGGCAGAGGCCGAGAGGGAAAGCCAGAGAGATAGCGAGGCTACGGAAAAATTCGAGTCGATGACCCGATGGCGTTTCCATCCGGCCCTCACTGTAGAAAACGAACTGCTCGGAGAACTGGAAAAGCCTGCGCTTTGGAAGAGTAGAAGCGGGTGGTTAGACAAGGAGGAGTCGGTATGGGGAGCCGCCTGGGAGCCCTGCAAATCTGGTGATCTGAACACCCTCTTGGAGCAAGCAATAGAGGACGAGTGCGAATCGTTGGCTGTAGGCCTACCTATCAAGGCCGGATCAAAGGGGGCTAGCAAGTTCCTGGATAGCCAAACCTACGAAGCGCTCGGCTACACCGATAGTCCTCGCATCCTCGTGCGCACCGGGAAAGGGGTCGAAGCCGCTTCCGCAAAAATAATCAAATACGGTTCGTCGTTCGTCTGGCTGAACTCCGTTCATCACGTGGAAAACTCAGATTTCAAAGCCGGGGCCAAAAAAGCCATGCATCTGGCGGGGCGGCTTGAGGGCGCTTCCGTGTGGAAAATTGTGGACGAGAAAGTTCTCAGGAAAGACAAGCAAGCTCTCGCACAGGAAATTGGGGGCTGCCTTGCGCTGAATCAATCTCGTGTGTTTTTCGCAACCAACAACTCTTCTTCGCAGGATGTCCCATCCGGGCGAATACTTTGCGCTTCCGTGGAGAACGGCGAAATCCAATGGACATCCGTTCAAAGTTTTTCATTCTGTCGGCAACTGGTTCTTTCCGACAGTTCGACACTATTGGCGATCTGTATCGAGGCAGGAAGCCCTCCATTTCTCATCTGCTTGGATAGCGCTACTGGAGAAGAACGCTGGCGGGCTGGGTTGGAAAAATCCGCGTCGGCTTTCCAAATAGCGGCATCCCCCGAGTATGCGGCTCTGTTGTCCTACAACGACGAGAGCAAGGCGAAAGTATCATGGTGGAAGACAAGCACAGGCCAGAAAGTCAACGAGACGGAGCCTCTGGTGGCGGGTTGGGATCGACCTGAATTGGTAATGGACGACCTTCGGACCTACGTGGCCGCGCGGTCTTGGGTCGAGGCATTCAACTCGGAGGGTGATCGCCTATGGAATGTCCAATTACCGGATTCCAACGCGATGAACATATCGCTCGCAGGCGATAACAGGCTTGTCGTTTCGCGAGGAGATCAAGGAGCCGTTTGCTTGCACTGCGAAACTGGAGCTATGGCATGGACTACGGGACCGGATTTCTGGACATCGTCCAATTTGACGGGGAACAAGGATACTGTTTTCTTCGCGTCCGCTGGAATGTGTGCGGTCCGCGATTTGCGGAGTGGCTCCCTGCTAAGGCAGATAAAAATCGAGGAAGAAAACTTAGGCGCTACGCCTGTAGCCACTACCGATCAATTCGTATTGCTGCGCACGGGATACGACATGTTTGGATGGTTTCGCATATCCGACGGAGAGAAACTGGGCGCTTATCGTTTCTCTGCCGCCAGATCGCTCCGGGCCGATGGCGTCATGACAAGCGAGGGTGCACTCCTTTGCATAGGCTCGGCTGCTCTGGGTGATACCAACCAGCTGATCTGTGTGGACCTTGGCATTGGGTCACCATCCGGCGCTTGGCCCATGAACCGGCAAGGTCCGGGGGGTTCAGCATTTCTGCGCGTCCAGGAGAAGCAGGGCTACAAGCAATTCATCGCGACATGGAAGGCAAAGGAAGATATGTCCCCTCGCCTGGCCCGATTGGGTGTGGCTCCGGAAGAATCGAAAGCAAACATCGGAAGGATTCACGGCATAATCAGAGGCCACGAAATGGTTGCCCAGGCAAAGCTCTGGGCTGGCCCATCGATCGGTGCGGGCGATACAGCACCTCTCCGGGGCGCGCAATGGCGCTTGGTCATGGCCTACGGAGGATTCGAACTTCTCGCTAAATCGTTGACTGCGACGAAGGAAGGCGGCCTCGAGGAAAAAACTCTGAGCGATTTGATTGGCAAACTCTCTCTACCGAACTTCGACGCCTTGGTACCTCCATCTATCGATAAGCCCGCGCTCAAAAAGTGGATGGAAGAAGAGGATGCAAGCGATGTGCTCGATTTCCTCAAAATGGAAAACGGAGATCGCAAACGGTTCGATGGGTGGCTGGCCAAACAAAGAGCGGTCGAAACCTGGAGCGATGCAGTGTTACTGGCCAAAGCCCTCCGCAGCGCAACAGTTCACGGAGCTCTGTCACCGACCAAAATCGATGAGTGGAAAATCGGTGATGCCGTTTCCCGGCTGACCGATGAAATTTTCCGATTGGATGAGGCTGTGTTTGAGGTTCTCGGCCGAGCTTGACTGAAGCCCAGCGAGGTGAAAAAATTTCGATGCTTTTAGTAATGCAAACGTTGGCGTTTCGCCATCGGGTTCTATGATACAGACATCGATCGTAAGTCTTTGCAGTCTCAAGGACTTACACGTCCGCAGTCCGCGTAAGTCCTTGTATACTCAAAGACTTACGAGCCCAAGCTGCGCTTGGGCGAACATCGGCGCTCGCACGGCTCGCGTCGAAGGTAAAAGCACCAGGGGCCTTCGGGCCCCTGGCCTCCCTTCTCCCCAATGCCACTAGTCAGAAAACTCCAGAAATTATCGGAGAAACTAGGGATACCCCCCGAGGCTCTGGCTCGTCTGTCGTTCACGCCGGAGCAGAAATACGAGCGTTTCACCATCCCTAAACGTCACGGGAGGGTGCGTGAGATCGTGAAACCGGCGCCTGACTTGATGATTGTTCAAAGAATGATCAAACGGAGGATGCTTGATGCCAGTCCACCGTCATCGGAAAGCGCCATGGCGTTTGTGCCAGGCCGCTCGATCGTCGATAACGCCCGAAAACACTCCGCCAAAGCGGTTGTGGTCAAATTCGATCTCAAGGACTTCTTCCCGTCGGTCAACTTCAGCCAGGTGTTTCAGGTCTTCACTTTCTTGGGCTTAGGACAGGCGGAAGCTCGAACTTTAGCTTTTATCACGACAATACCGGTGGAGATTGGAGGGGCACTCTCACAAGAGAAACAGCTGATACGCCGCATCGAATCACTGAAGAACGACCTGCAGTCGGCGGTGCACGGCATTCGATACGCTGCCGGCTGCCTACGATCCGTGCAATCAGACCTCCGAGATGCGAACTGGATGGAGAGCGACGTGCGCGACTCCGCCAAAGAGTTAGAGGGCAATCTCAAGAAATACGAAAGCGACTGTTCATCAAGGCGACGAGGTCTTCCACAAGGCGCGCCCACTTCCCCCCAACTTGCAAACTTGGTCTGCCGCAGACTCGATCAAAGGCTCGCAGGGCTGGCTCGCAGGATGGGATTTCAATTCACGCGGTATGCCGATGATCTGACCTTCTCGTCGGATGATCGCATGGCGAAAGTCGACCGTCTGGCTGAGGCCGTGAATGAAATAGTTCGGGACTGCGGCTTCGAACTCAACGATCGCAAAACGGTGGTGATGCGGTCGCCGGCCGCAAGACGCGTCACAGGTCTAACAGTGAGCGGATCGGAACCCAGAGTTCCTCGCGCAACGATGCGCAGGATCAGAGCCATGATTCATCAGTCACAGCGAGATCCTGACTTTTCCAGTGCCGAACAACTCAAGGGGTTTCTGTCTTTTGTCTCGATGGTGAATCCTGAGCAGCACGCAAGGCTCACCGGTGAGCTGAAAACCCCGGAGGCCAGAGATAAGAAAGAAGCGTCAGCTCCAGCGGTCAAACGAAGGACCAAAAAGAAGAACTCGTAGAAAGTCGTGGCCGCCGCGAACAGCAGGCATCAAAGACCCGCGTGTTTGCGCAGTTCGTCAGTTCTCAGCAAGACGCGCTGTCGCATGATTTTGCCAGGCTTGAATTTGACGATGGCGCGCGCCGGGATCGACACGTCTGCCTCGGGTTTGTTGGGGTTGCGCCCAATGCGCTGTTTGGTTAGGCGGACTTCAAAAACCCCGAAGTTTCTCAACTCGACATTATGGCCCAGGGCGAGGTTCTCGATGATGTGATCGAGAGTCTTCTGGATTACGGCAAAAGTCTGGTCCTGAGTGATGCCGACTTCTTCGGCAATACTGATGACCATGTCGCGCTTGGTGAGGTTAGGCATATCGGGGATGTTGCTATATTTTGGTGGGACCTAAAAGCTTACTGGGCAAATACAAGCCAAGGCTTTCAAACTAATCGCCCTTCATCGAGCGAATGATCAGCGCGACAATGACGATAGTCGGCAGGCCCAGCAGAATAGCCGGCAGGACCATGTTGCCGGCCCAGGCGCTCTGCGAGTAGCGGATCGTCGTTGGTGCGGTTGAAGAAGACTTGCCGGGGACCAGCGGGCGCGGCGGAAGGCCTGGCTTGAGCGGACGTATTTGGGCCACGACACCCGGAAACCTCAGTTCCGAAGAAACGGACATCGCGGTGGCACCGACAGGAAAAAACACGCTGGCGGTGATCAATATGGTGGGCAGACAAATCTGGAGAGCGCTTTTCATCGGGCTGTCAAAAGCGAAAGAATCATCAGCAGGATTGCTGCGAACCAAAAGCATTTTTGCCCATCGGACATCTCGCTCCACCAGTTGCCGTTGGTAGCCGCAACGCTGGACATGGGCAGGTCGTTGGACGCGAACTTCTTGGCATAATATTCTTCGCCAAGATCTTCGGCGATTTGGGCCAAGCGCTCGGGTCCAAGACCCTCTAGCGATTGCGTCAGAGCTGTATTGCGGCAGAAAAGCTGCAGCGTCTCTCCCAAGTAGCGGAAATAGACGCGCTGGCCGGCGTCATGCTTGCGCTTGATACGGGCCATCCGCTTGAGAATCTCATCGGCCATAGCCCGTGTTTCAGGGCAATTTGGACGCATGCTCTGCACGTATCCATCGAGCGCGCCGTAGAACTCCCGCTCCACCATCAGGTTACGTGCGGCCATCGCTTGGCGGGTGGCTACCGAATTCTCGATGGCCCGCTGGCGACGCTCGATAGCCCACCTCTCCTGGTGGCCGAACCGGGGAAATGAACCGAGGGGATAATCCATTTGCTGGTGGGGTTGATCAATCGCCAGATATCACAATCCGACTTTCCCCGCCGGTTAGTTTCTCGACCACAATCTTCGCAGATACGCGCTCCTTGAGCAGGGGAACATGGGAAATAATGCCGATCGTCTTGCGGTCTTGGCGCAGGGTATCGAGCGCGGCCAGCGCGGTATCCAAAGTATTCAAATCCAGGCTGCCGAACCCCTCGTCGATGAAGAGCGAATCTATGCGGACCTTCCGCCCGGCCAAATCCGACAAACCCAGAGCAAGGGCCAAGCTGGCCAGAAAGCCCTCCCCTCCGGAGAGGCTTTGCACGGGACGCCGCGCCGAGGCTTGGTGCAGGTCCTCTATATCCAGATCAAGCGGATCGGCATCGGGACCTGACTGCTGGCAGATGCGATAGCGATCGTTGAGCGATCGCAGGTGCCGGTTGGCATGGGAAAGCAGCACACCAAGCGTGAGCCCCTGCGCGTAGCGACTGAATCTGCTGCCGTCGTGGGAGCCGATAAGAACTCGAAGCTTCTGCCAGGCGGCCAATTCCTTGGTCTCTTTTTCAAGCTCGCCCTGTTGGCGGGAGAGCTTTAGCCGGTTCTCGTCGTCGCTATTACGAGCGTTTGTCTTGCCGGCGTGCTGCTGCTGTGCCTCGTCGCGCTTGCCGGTCAGTTCCCCATGTTTGGCTTTGCATGCGGCAGCGCCCTCTCCCTCCGGAATTTCTCGCGCCACGAGCTTCTGGATTTCCTCCCTCGCAGCGTTGAGCAACCCGTTGGCTGCCGTTGAATCATCGCTCAACTTCTTGTGGCTGGCGGCAAGACGGGCAGCTTCGGGATCTGGAAGAACCGCCGCCTTCAATGCCTCCACCGTCGTAAAAGGCGATCCGCTCAGATCCGCCTTGAGCTTGTCCTCAAAATCCTGCGCCTGCTTGGCAATGTCCCTCAACTGGTTGGTTGCGCCATCCACCTCGGTGGTCGCAACGGTGTCTTGAGAGCGGGTTTTGCTCAGCGTTTCTTCCGCATCAGCGAGCGCCGGTAAAGGGGCAGCAACCCGACCGCCCTCCGGAGTGGGGCCGAGCTTTTCCAAGCGCCCGGCCAAGACTCCTCCCTCCTTTTGCAGCGCATCAAGCTCTTGCCTAGCTGATGTTGCTGACTGCCTTGCGTGTTCGACAATTTTGAGATGGTCACCGGCATCCTTCGAGAGTTGCCGCAGCCTTTGTTCAAACACTCCCTCGTCGCCCGCATCCGGAGGAGAAAGAGAAAGCGCCTGGAGCGTCCCGGCAAGCGCGTCTCTGCTCCGGGAGGAGTCCTCAAGAGCCTTTTCGAGGTCGGGACGAATTTCGTCGCACACCTCCAGGGCGGAAACGAGTTGGCGGTTGGCGTCGCGGATCTTTTGCCAGGCTTTCTGCGCAGAGTCCACCGCCTTGGCCAGTACATCCTTGGACGGGGAAAGAGCAGTGCCAGCCTTCGCGTAAGGGTGTTCGACAGACCCGCATAGCGGACACGGCTTGCCATCTTCGAGCAGATGGCGGTTGTCGGCCATGTTTGCCATCATCTGGGCCGCGCTCTGGTGATGTTTGCGGAGATCAAGTTGCTCGTGGGCCTCTTCCTCGGCAATTGTTCCTGCCGCCAGAACCTTCCGGCCCTCGGCCACGAAATCGTCCAAGACCGTCTTGAGGTCACCCTCGGTCACTGCATCCAAGCTTTCCGGAAGCTTTTCGGCATGCTTCGGCAGGTGCTTTTTCGCCTCCCTACCCCATGCGACCCACTGCCCTGCAAGCGCGCCTCGGGCGCTCTTGATTTCGGCGAGAGCAGCAAGGATGTCCGCGAGCTGATGCGGAAGTTTGGCTTCCTCTGGGTGCTCCTCCAGCCACTTGCGAGACCCGACGGCCTTTTCGGCCAAACTCTTTTGCTCGGCCTCCACGGCCGTTTTTCGATCCAAGCAGGTCTTGAGCGCCGCGCTCAGCGCAACGTGCATTGTCGCGGTTGCATCATGGAGTGCTTGGGCAACCTTGGCCTGTTTGGACTTGGCTGTTTTCAGTCTTTCCTCCGCCTCCTTGCCGTTTCGCCGGGCCAAATCCAACTGGGCCAACCGCGGCGCAAATGACGCTGCCAGTCGATGGAGTTCGAGCTTGGCGAAGTCCGCCGCGGATTCTTCGCGTTCGCGACCAATGCGCCTCAGTTCGCTCTCGGCTTTTGCCTCGCTAGATCTGTGCCCCTCGAGGCTGTTGATCGCCAGCAAGAGGTCATTGCTTTTCCCCAACTCCGCTGTCAGGCGGTCGAATTCGATTTTGGAGCTATTGATCTCTTGAAGGAGAGCTGTTCTGGCTTGCTCATCGAGCACTTGGATCTGGCTCAGGCCCTCACGCTTGCCCTCGAGCAACCGCTCCCGGACGGAGACCTCCTCGAAGGCTCGTTTACCGAGATCCGAGTAGATTTTGGTGGCCGTCAGGCGCTCGAGCAGTGCGGCCCGTTCCTTGGCGTCGGACTGCAAGAACTTGGCAAACTCGCCCTGCGGCAGCAGCACGCTGCGCAAAAATCGTTCGTAATCCAGACCGATCAACTCCTCGATTTTCGCGTCCGCCTCGGAAAGGCCGCGCGTCAGGGGGCGTCCATCTTGGTCGCGGACTTCACGGGTTGGAGGCTGGGCTTTGCCGCTGGCTTTTCCTCGCGCTCGACGTCGCTGCCAAACCGCATGGTAGATCGTGCCGTTGACCTCAAACTCAACTTCTGCCGACGACTCGCCCGTGTGGCGGCTCATGATGCTCTCAGGGTTGGCTTCGTTTCCGTAGCGGGCCACCTTGCCGTAGAGAGCCAGCGTGATCGCATCGAGCAAGGTGCTCTTGCCCGCGCCCGTGGGGCCGGTGATGGCGAAGATTCCCGCGCCGGCCAACGGGCCGTTGACGAGGTCGATCGGCTCGGGATTCCTCAGCGAATTGAGGTTCTTGAGGCGGATAGTGCGAATCCTCATGACATCTCCTCGATGGTTCCTTGCTCGACCATTTCCAACAGGCGGTTGAATGTCGTCTTCAATTCGCCTGCCTCGTCACCCTCCTCCTTAAGGCCCTTATCCTTGAGCAGTTGGGCGAACACTCTTCGCGGGTTAAGCAACATGTCCTCGACGGAATCGATCCCGTTCCCGGTGAGAGCCGCTTGTGTGTCGTGGTTTTCTCGAATGACTTTCAAGACGACAAAATCGCGGCCCGCAGCCAGTTCTTGCACGCGCTCGTTCAAATCGTAGTCAAGCGGAGCTGTCTCGACGACCAACTCCACCCATGTGGGCAGCTCGGCGGCTTGCGGTTGAAAAGCTTCCAAGGTGGATGGGAGTCCCTCGTAAATCGTGCGAATTTGGGCCAAACGCCGGAAGAGCGGAATTGGTAGAGCTTGTTGGACCACGCCTCCGGGACCGACATCCAAAATGCGCACCTCTTTTTGATCGGTGCTCTCGCTGAAGCTCAAAGGTATCGGCGAGCCTGCATACCTCACACGGCCTCCGACTTCTGCCTCCTGCGGTCTATGAAGGTGCCCGAGGGCGACATACGAAAACGTCTGCGGAAAGACATCGGGACTCACCGCCCCGAGACCCCCGATGTGAATCTTGCGCTCGCTGTCTGAACCCGTGGCCCCCGCAACGGTCAAATGCCCGGTGACAATGACGGGCAAGTTTGCCGCCAGGCGTAACGCAGCCTCGGCCGTGCTGTTATAAAGGTCCTGAATACCGGCCACAACTTTGGCCCGACTTTCGGCCTCACTCTCGCCAGCCATGCTGCGCCGCAAGTCCGAATCCCGAAGAAAGGGCACGAGAGCCACCACCAGCATGGGGTCCCTATTCGAAGGAAGGAGAAATATGCGCTCGGCTGGGTCTGCGGGGGACTGCCCGACTACCCGCACCTTGAGACACTCCAGCACCTGACGCGGCGCTTCAAGTTGCCCAACTGAGTCGTGGTTGCCAGCGATGACGAGAAGCTCGCAAGTCCCTTTTCGGTAAAGCTCGGAGACAAAATTATAATAAAGCTTCTGGGCCGACTGGGTAGGGTTGGCGTTGTCGAAGACATCTCCGGCAAGGATGATGGCGTCAATTGAGTGCTCCGAGACGACCCCCAATAACCAGGCCAAGAATCTGGCGTGCTCCTCATCCCTCGACTCATTGTCGAGCATCTTCCCCAAATGCCAGTCAGCAGTGTGCAAAACGCGGAACTGACCAGTCGCTTTCGGGGTAATCACGTGTTCATTTTCAACCTCAAGCTTGCGCAGGCAAGTTCGAAGCATGTCTCTGGAGGAAGAGAGGTCGAAACCGGAGAGCGCCAGCAGGGCGGGCTGGGAGGCTGTAGGAGAGCGCGGGGCCGTATTTCTGAACGTGGTCTCCGATCCAAGCCTTGAGCGCAGGCAGGATGGGGACGAGACGCCGGGAGGCCGTCTTGGTCTGGTCACTGCCGAGATCGATCACCTCTTCGCCCCAGTTGAAGTCCTCCCAGTTGAGCCGGAGCATTTCCGCGGAGCGGATACCGGTGAACGCACCAAGAGCGATGGCGAGCTGACATTGCCCCTCGGTGGCTTCGAGCAGCTCGGTGAGTTCGCCAGTCGTGAAGATCTGGATCGGACGTCCAACAAGCTTGGGCTTCTCCAACCATTTCGCTTCGGTCTCGCGATCGCGGGGCAAATAGCCGCGGCGGCGGGCAAAATTGAAAAGCGTGATGATGAGACGCCGAAAGTTGTCACGCGTGACCAGGCTGTTGGTCAGCGCGAAGAGCCAGTCCTCCAAATCCCGCGTGCAAACCTCCGAGATCGGCATCTGGAAGTCGTGGGAGAAGCGCCCGAGGCGCAAACGGCAGTCATCAAGATAGGTTTGGCTGCATCCCCCAGCCTTTTTGGCCACGAGGAACTCCCCATAGACTTGAGTCACCGTGCGCTGCAATTCCGGGCGGACAGCGTTCAGGCGAAAAAACTCCACGGCTTGGCGCAGGGTTCCATGAGGACCGATCTCGCGCAGGAGCGAGGCATACTCGCGCGTAGCGCTATGCAGCGACGTGTCCAGGCCGGTCAGGTGCTGTTGAGCTTCACGCAAGATCTGGACCTCGGCCACTGAGACGCGCATGACCTGCGCCGTTCCGGCGGCAATGCGATCTGCCTGGGCTTTGGCAAACTTTCGCGCCTGCTCCAAAGTGCGGCAGTGTTGCCGGTGCCGCTTCCCGCCGCAGTTCCACGCCACGGTGTAATAGCAAGTCCCGGATTTCTCGGTCGTGTAGATGCGGGTAGTGACCGAACCGCTGCGGACCAAGATGACCTCGGGCTGTTTGTTTTTCGGCCGTCGCCGGGCCGCAATTGCTCGTCTTTTCATCGAGCCACGAGCCCTGTCAACGCGGCGCTTGACCGCGCCGTTTGTCGGAAAACTGTCGGAAACGGCGGACTTACGCGGTAAGTCGTTGGTTATAAGAGCGACCCTAACGGGATTCGAACCCGTGTTACCGCCGTGAAAGGGCGGTGTCCTAACCGCTGGACGATAGGGTCATAACGGAACTGAAAAGCTGACAGAATCTTACCAGAAGGCAAGCAGGCTGTGTTGCTTCCTGCACATTTTAACGCTCCCAAGAGCCGAAGGGATGCACGGCGAGACTGGCGTTGAGGTAACGGGGGTCGGTGGTCACTTCTTCACCGAGCCAAGCCGGCTTGGAGAAGACCGCGGTATCGTCGTCCAATTCAAGCTCGGCCATGGTGAGCCCGGCATTGGCCCCGCGGAATTCATCGACCTCCCACCGGTGGCCGTGGCACTCGACCAAATGGCGGGTCTTTTCGACCAGACGCCCATGGCAGAGGAGAAGCATGTCGTCCGCTTCGCCCGCCGGAATTTCGTATTCAAACTCCGGACGGCTGATCCCCTCGCCCCGGCCTTTGACCGTGAGCCAAGCGCGCTGGCCGTCGGTGCGGACGCGCACCGTGATGCCACCGTCGACGGCGAGGTAACCTTGCCGCAGCGGGTGGCTGGCGGCGGCCAAGCCGCGCCAGCTGTCATCGGCGACGAGAAACTTGCGTTCGATTTCCACCCCCATGGAAAAGGCAGTGTGCATGCCGGCAGGCCCGCTGGCCAGTCCGGGTGCGGATGCGAACTTGTCCGGGGGGCGCCCGCAGGCCAGTCTGGCGGGTGATGAACACTTTCCAGACCACCATGGAACAAGTCGGCATGTTCGTTGATGCCGCAGGGGTTGCGGTCATCGTGCTGGGCATCATCGGCGCAACCGGCCGCGCTTTGCTCAGTGCTCCGCCGCCGGGACTGGACCGCTACATGGCCTACCGCCAGAACTTGGGGCGGGCCATTTTGCTCGGCCTCGAATTGCTGGTGGCCGGAGACATCATCAAGACCGTGGCGGTGTCCCCCACCTTGGAAAATATGGCGGTGCTCGGCGCCATCGTCATCATCCGCACTTTTCTCAGCTTCTCGCTCGAGCTGGAAATTAACGGGCGCTGGCCCTGGCAGCAAAAACCGTCCTCAAAATGACGGAGCCGGGCGTGGCAAAATTCTGGCGATTTCTCGAGGTCCGCGTGCCGTGGTTGGGCACGCCGGGGATCCTCAAGGCGGTGGTCTTGTTCAATGCGCTGACCTTCATGCTGGTGCAGGTGGAGCCGTCGTATGCCGGCGTGCTCATGCTCGATCCGGCCAAGATCATGCAGGGAGAGGTATGGCGGTTGGTCACTTACATTTTTATCCCCCATACCGAGAGCTGGTTCTGGCTCTTCTTCCTCCTCATGTTCATGTGGTTCCTGGCCACGGCGCTGGAGGAAAGCTGGGGAGCGCTCAAGCTTAATCTCTTTTACCTCGTGGGGATGATCGGTTGCACCGTGGCGGCCTTTTTCTTCGGCGGCGCCTCGTCGAACACCTTCCTCAATCTTTCCCTCTTCTTCGCCTTCGCCACGATCACGCCGAACTACGAAATTTTTCTCTTTTTCATCCTCCGCGTGCGGATCAAATACATCGCCTGGGTGCTGGCCGGGCTTTTTGCCCTGCAATTTGTCGTTCTGCCGGCCCCGGCCAAGATGGCCATGGCGGCATCGCTGGCCAACTATCTGGTCTTTTTCCTCCCCGGCTTGATCAAGGACTGGCGCACCCGGCGCACGGATGGTCTGCGTCTGGCCAAGTTCCGCAGCACGGAGGAGGTCACCATGCACCGGTGCAGCACTTGCGGTCGGACCGAAGCATCCCATCCGGAACTCGACTTCCGGGTTTCCGCGGACGGCGAGGAATACTGCACGGAGCATTTGTCCGCGAAGTAGCGGCCCGCGTCCCCTAAATCTTCCGTGCGGTGCGGGTGGGTTGGTAGATCTCGTCGATTAGCCGTGCGTATTTTTCGGTAATGACGTGGCGTTTCGGTTTGAAGGTGGCGGTTAGTTCGTCGCCGACTTCAAAGGCCTTGGGGACGAACCGCCAAACAAGGACGAATTCGAAAGGCTTGAAGCCCAGCTCGCGGCTGACCAGACGGCGGACCTCGGCGTTGATCAGCTCGGTGATGCGCGGGTTGCTTTCGGCCGAGCTAAGGTGGTCAACCGGGAAGCCTTCGGCCTGGAGTGCCTCGACCGACGGAACAATGAGCGCACCGAGATTCTTCTCGTCTTGGCCGACGACCAGGCATTGCTCGATGAAGCGCGACTCGAGCAGTCGGGCCTCGATGGGGACCGGTTCGACGTTCTCGCCGCTGAGGAGAACGATGGTTTCCTTCGAGCGGCCGAGGATTTTCAGACAGTCATTGAAGGTGACCATGCCGATATCCCCCGTGTTCATCCAACCGTCCTGGAGGACCTTGGCGGTGGCCCCGGGATTTTTGTAGTAGCCCTTCATGACCTGCGGGCCTTTGGCTTGGATCTCACCTTTGCAACCCCGGCCGCCCCGGCCGCCGAGGCCCGAGGGATAAAGCACCTTGCCGTCCGCAGGATCCACGATGCGGATTTCAGTGCGCGGCCAAAACGGACCGACCGTGCCGATGACCAGCTTGCGCCAGGTCCGCACGGCGAGCACGGGCGAAGTCTCGGTCATGCCGTAGCCCTCCAGCACGGGGATGCCGATGTAATTGAAAAATTCGTCGATGTGCGGCGGCAGCGCGCCTCCGCCGGAAACCGTGCCGCGGAATTCACCCCCGACCACCCCGCGCAGCTTTTTCAGCACGAGGGCATCGAGGATTTTATGGGGCAGCGCGTAAAGAAAGAGTTGGCCGATGCTCAGGACAGCCAGACGGAGAGACTGCAGCAGGGAGCGACCGTGCAGGTCGAGGCGGCGCCCGGTGAGAAAAAACCAAGCCGTCTGGTATTCGCGCGAGCAATGATAGGCGACGCGGAAGAGAACACGTCGCAAGGGCGGAGCCTGGGACACATTCTGCAGGATCCGGTTGTAGAGACCCTCCCAGAGCCGGGGAGCGGAGGCCATCCAGGTCGGACGGACTTTGCGGAGATCTTCCCCGACGGCACGCAGGCTGGTGTAGTAGGTGCAACTGCCGCGGCTGACCGTGACCATTTCAAAGACGCGCTCGTAACTGTGCCAGACGGGCAAGATGGAGAGGATGCGGTCGCCCGGGGTTAGCTTAAACGGGAGAAGGCGCACTTGGGAAAGCATGTTGTCGTGAGTCAGCATCACCCCCTTCGGTTCGCCGGTCGTTCCGGAGGTGTAAATCACGGTGAAGAGGTCTTCGCCCTTGATGCCGGCCAGACGCTCCTCGATGACCCGGTCACCGGTCGCGCGCAGGTGGCGCCCGCGCTCGAGGAGATCGGTCAGCTTGTGCACGGTGCTGCCCTCGGGCGGCTCACCCTCGAGGAGAACAATATGCTTCACTTTTGGCAGGGCGGCGCGGACCGCGAGCACGCGCTGCAGCACGGTCTTGTTTTCGGCAATGAGGAGCACCGCATCACTGTGGGCCACGATAAAAGAAATCTCCTGTTCGGTGGTGTCCGCCGCGCGCGGCACGTCGGCCGCGCCGCAAAGCAGAACCGCCGCATCACAGAGCATCCATTCCGGACGGTTGTCGGAGACAAGGGCCACATGCTGGCGGGCCTGCAGTCCAAGCCCGATAAAGGCCGTACCCAAGGCGCACGCCGTGTCATGAAGCTCGCGGTAGCTGCGGGTTTGAAAATCGGCGGACTTTCCCCGGTGGGCTTGCGCCGGGCAGTCCCCATAAACCACGGCGGCCAAGCGGTAGAGGTCGGCAATATTCTCCGCGCGGTCGTAAATACGCAGGTCGCGGGACGCCGGAGAATTCATCAACCCGAAAGACTTAACGGGCAGAAGCTGCCACGGCACGTCAAAAGTCCGCGTTGCCGGGAGGTTGCACTGGAACCACGGTCCAACTTAAATCCTGCCGTAGAAACCCGCACCGTGCGTATCGACTGCCCCCACTGCCACCAAGAACTCGACGCGGACGCCGCGGGGGCGAAACACGAGGTGGAATGCCCGCTGTGCGGTGGTGGTTTTGTCGTGCCGCCGCTTCCAGCCAAGCGCGCAGCACCGATTTCCGTTCCCACCGTGCCAGCCCCCAAAGCAAAGACCAACCTCAAGTTGAAGGCATGGAACCGTCGGCGACGGATGCGCCGGTTTTTCTTTGCCTTCGCCTTCCTCGGACTGGTTGGCGGCGCGGCCTGGGGATTCAACCAATGGCGAGGCAGGCGCCCGGCGGGCGAAGCAATCCGCGATTTGGCGAATTACTCCCTCCAATGGTTCGGCGATTTGGTCAAGCCACCTTCCTCTCCAGCAACACCCACCCCCGTTCCGGTGCCGACCCCGGAGCCGAGACCCGAGCCGACACCCGAACCGGAGCCCACGGCACCGGACCCCGTGGCCTGGTTGATCGAAAATCCGCACCGTCAACCGGCAAACCTCACTCTGGTTGAAGACGCCGTCTTTCCAGTCTTTTACGAAGGACGCACGGCCGGCAGCGTGAAGGTCGACCGAGGAAGGCAGGTGGCACTGGCCGGACTCGAAGCCGAGACCGTGCTGGTCCGCTACCGGGAGGGCACGCTGAAGCTTCCCCACGAGGCGACAAATCTGCGCGAAGTCGCCGCCGAAGAAATGACCCGGCCGGCGCCCACCCCGCCACCAGTCAGCACGGAGACACCCGATGACACATCCGAGGCAGTCATTGCCGAGGCGCGCGACGACCAACTCGGTGCATTACTCCGGCGCAACCGGACGGGAAAAATCCTCGGCGCAACTTTCCGCGTCTGGGCACCCCACGCCAAAACGGTGGCGGTCATCGGGGAATTCAACCATTGGCGGCCGAAGGCGGACGAAATGACTTTGGATGAGGCGACCGGCGTGTGGAGTTCCGAAGTAATCAAGGCAAAGCCGGGCAATGAATACATGTTTCTGATCAACGGCGAACTTGAGCGGCGCGACCCGCGCGGACGTGAGTTGTCCGGGTCCGGCAAATCGGTGATTCATGATCCGGACGCTTTCGACTGGGAAGATACCGTGCCGCCGACCTGCCAGCCGGGCGACTTGGTGATTTACCAGCTGCACGCGGGCACCTTCCACGACCCCTCCCCCGAGGATGGCAAAATGGCCACCTTGCGCGATGCCGCTGGCCGGTTGGATCACCTCAAGCAACTCGGGGTGAACTGCGTGCTCCTCATGCCGGTCAACGAATTCCACGGCAGCCACAGCTGGGGATACAATCCCACCGATCTTTACAGCATCGAACGGGCCTACGGGGGACCTGACGCCTTGCGCGAATTCATCAAGGAGGCGCATCGTCGCGGGATCGCTGTACACATCGATGTGGTACACAACCACTACGGGCCGGAAGGGCTGGATCTGAAACAATTTGACGGCTACAGCGGCGGCGACAACGGGCACGGGATTTATTTTTACGAGGACAAGGAGCGCGGCACGACAGCGTGGGGACCGCGCCCCGACTTCGGTCGCAAGGAAGTGCGGGCCTTCATTGCCGACAGCATCCGCATGTTTTTCGACGAATACCGGGTCGATGGCCTGCGGTGGGATTCGGTGGCCAATATTGTCCGCTACAACTCAGGCGCCGTGGAAAATCCGGAGGGCGAAAAACTGATCGACGAGATAGCCAGAATGCTCCGCACCGAATACCCGGACAAGATCAGCATTGCCGAGGATGCAGTCGGCGACGACCGCTTCGACGGGTCTTGGCAATACGACTTCCACCACGGGGGGAACAATGGCGAATCGGGCGTGGTCCCCCAGTTGCTGCGGCCACCAGGCGAGACCGACGTCACCGAGATCGCCGCGCGGATGCAGTCGGATCTCGGACTCAGCCGCGTGGTCTACACGGAAAACCACGACGAAACCGGACGCCTTAATCAAAAAAGACGCCTGATAACCAATGCCGACCAAGATGCCCCTCTGAGTTTGGTCGCGCGGCGAAAAAGCGCCTTGGCCGCCGTTCTTACCCTCACCGCACCGGGGGTGCCCCTGATTTTCATGGGACAGGAACTGCTCGAAGAGGCGGAATTCCACGACTCGAATCCGCTTGATTGGGGCCGCGGGGATCTCGCGGCGAGATCATCCAAGCTTTTCCGGGACCTCATTCATTTGCGGCGCAACCTGAACGGGCAAAGCAGCGCCCTGCAGGATACCCGCATCCGCATCCTGGAGGAGGATGCAGCAAAACAACTGCTGGTCTACCGCCGTTACCTTCCGGGGCGACCGGACGAGGACCTCGTTGTGGTGGTCAATTTCTCGCCAAACCCGGTGGAGAACATGCCCCTCGTCTTTCCGCGCGAGGCGGATTGGGAACTGCTGGTCAACACCGACGATCCGCAATACGGGGAGGGTTTCACCGGCAGGTCGGCCGACCCGACGGGCGCCACCGGCAAGACAAGACCGGTCAGCCTGGCGCCCTACAGCGCGCAGATTTTCGGCCTGGCCGCAAAACGGCAACCATGAAGCGTCCGGCAGCGACTTTTACTTCTTCGACTTTTTTTTCGGGGCGGCCGGTTTGATCAGCACCTCGACCATGAGCATGGTACCGGTTTCTCCGGCAGCATTGAGGTCGTAAACCCCGCGCTGCACCGACTCACGGAAAAGGACCTCCGCACTGGACGGGACATTGGCCACCACCCGCACCGTCCCGCCATCATTCCACGAGGAGGCCGTCCCCCCGAGACCCGCCGCCAAACGCACCACGCGCTGCAATTCTTCCTCGCGTTTGTCCATTGGCACCTCCACGACCATCGCCCCCTCGCCCAAGGTCGGAACAGGGAGGATGACGTTGGCCGTCTTCTCCAGCGACTGACGGAGCGCTTCGCTGAATTGGGCTTCCGCAGCCTGCCGCTCCGCGCGCTCCTTCCACATGCCGCGGGCGCCGGCGACGACCAACCCGAGCGGCAGGAGGAGGGCGCCGAAAACCACGGCTGCAATGATGATCATTTTCCGGATCCGCGCTTTGTCCATCGCGCCATGATGAACCAATCTCCCGCGGCGGGCAAACCTCGGAAGACCACGCGGCATTTGACCGCAGAGCGCAGGTCAAGGATACTGTGCGGTTCCACGCCATGCGGAACACGCGTAATTTTTGCATCATCGCCCACATCGACCACGGTAAGACAACTTTGTCCGACCGCTTGCTCGAGACCACGCGCACCATTTCCGAACGGGAGAGGCAGGACCAGTTGCTCGACTCCATGGATCTGGAGCGCGAGCGCGGCATCACGATCAAAATGCACCCCGTGGCGATGCGCTACAAAGCCAAAGACGGGGAAGAGTATAAACTCAACCTGCTCGACACGCCGGGACACGTGGATTTCGCCTACGAAGTTTCCCGCTCTCTCGCCGCCTGCGAAGGGGCGCTGGTCATCGTCGACGCCGCCCAAGGGGTCGAGGCGCAGACGGTCGCAACCGTGCATCTGGCCAACAAACAAGGGCTGACCATCGTCCCGGTGATCAACAAGATCGACCTGCCGAACGCGGACATCCCCACGGTTAAAAAACAACTCGAAGACATCCTCGCCATCCCGGCGAGCGAAGCCATCCTGGCCAGCGCCAAGGCGGGCATCGGCATCGAGGACATTCTCGAGGCCGTCATCCACCGCATTCCGCCCCCGGCCAAGTGGCCGGATGACAAGGTGCGCGGTCTGGTCTTCGATTCGACCTTCGATTCCTACCGCGGGGTCGTCACCTACGTCCGCATGATGAGCGGTTCGCTCAAAGCGGGCGACGGGGTGAAAATGCTGAGCAACAACCGGCCTTACGAAGTCAAGGAGGTGGGCGTCTTCACCCCGAAAATGGAGGCGAGGCGAAGCCTCTCTCCGGGCGATACGGGCTACGTGATCGCCAACATCAAAACATCGAGCGAAATCAAGATCGGGGACACGCTGACCGGCACCCGCTTTCCCGCGACCGAAGCGCTCCCCGGATTCCAGGAAATCCAGCCGATGGTTTTCAGCGGCGTCTATCCGATCAACACCGCGGATTTCGAACACCTCAAGTCCGCCATGGCCAAGTTGCAGATCAACGACTCGTCGTTCGTCTTCCAAGCCGAAAGCAGCGTCGCCCTCGGCTTTGGCTTCCGCTGCGGGTTCCTCGGACTGTTGCACATGGAAATCATCCTGGAGCGGCTCCGTCGGGAGTATGACATGGATATCATCGCGACGTATCCTTCGGTCATCTATGAGGTGGTCAAAACCAACGGCGAGATTCTTCACGTGGACAACCCGGAGTATCTTCCCGACTTCAGCGTCATCGAGGAAATCCGCGAGCCGATCGTCAAGTGCTTCATCATGGTGCCGAACGAATACATCTCGCCGCTCATGCAGCTCATCATGGAGAAGCGGGGCCAACTCGACCACACCGAGTCCCTCGACACGCGCCGGGTCATGCTCACTTGCGTGCTGCCGCTCAACGAAATCCTGGTCGACTTCAACGACAAGATAAAGAGCATCACCCGTGGCTACGGTTCGATGGACTACGAGCATGCCGGCACGCGCGCCGACAAGCTGGTCAAGCTCGACCTCCTGGTCAACGGTGAGCCGGTGGATGCCTTCTCCTCCATCGTCCACCGCGACAAGGCCGAAGCACGCGGACGCCAACTCGCGGCCAAGCTGAAGGAGGTCATCCCCACCCAGCTTTACCAGGTGGCTATCCAGGCGGCCATTGGCGGCAAGATTGTCGCCCGCGAGAGCGTCAGCGCCATGCGCAAAAACGTCACGGCCAAATGCTACGGCGGCGACATCACGCGCAAGCGCAAGCTCCTCGAGAAGCAGAAGGAAGGCAAAAAACGCATGAAAAGCATCGGACGGGTCAACATCCCGCAGGAAGCTTTCATCGAAGTGTTGAAGTCGGGCTAATCAAGCGGCCGCGATCAACTCCCGCAGGACAAAGGGCAAGATGCCGCCGTGGCGGTAGTATTCGACTTCGATCGGGGTATCGATACGCAGCACAACCGGAACGTCCTGCGTCTGTCCGTTGGCTTTGGTGATGCGCAGGGTAAGTTTCTGGCGCGGCTTGACCTCCTCGGAGAGTCCGAGCACATCGAAGGTCTCGGATCCGTCCAGACCGAGCGTTTGCGCACTGGTCCCCTCTTCAAACTGCAAAGGAAGCACGCCCATTCCGACCAGGTTCGAGCGGTGGATACGTTCGTAGCTTTGGGCCACGACCGCTTTCACCCCGAGCAACATCGTCCCCTTGGCGGCCCAGTCGCGGCTCGACCCGGTGCCGTATTCTTGCCCGGCGAGCACGACCAGCGGCGTACCGTCGATTTTGTATTTGGCCGCGGCATCGTAGATCGCCATGACTTCGCCCTCCGTCGCGCCCTTGGGGAAGTACTTGGTCACGCCACCCTCCACCCCGGGCACCATCAAATTTTTGATCCGCACGTTGGCGAACGTGCCGCGCGTCATGATGCGGTCGTTGCCCCGACGCGACCCGTAGCTATTGAAATCCTGCGGTTCGACCCCGTGCTCGACCAGATACCGGCCGGCCGGGGAAGCGGCTTTGATCGCGCCAGCCGGCGAAATGTGGTCGGTCGTCACCGAATCGCCGAAAATACCAAGCGGACGAGCCCGCTTGATGTCGGCAATCGTGCCCGCCTGCATCGAAAAATCGGTGAAAAATGGCGGATTCTGGATGTAGGTGCTCTGGTCGTCCCAAGCGTAAAGCTGTCCGGTAGACCCGGGGACCTCGTTCCACTTGGGATTCTGCTCGGCGAAGTCGCGGTAAAGTCTGCGGAAGATTTCCGGCTTGAGCGCCGACTGCATGGCGGTACGGATTTCCTCCAACGAGGGCCACAGGTCGCGCAGGTAGACGTCACAACCTTCCTTGTCCTGCCCGAGCGGCTCGGTGGTCAGGTCGATGTCCACCCGGCCGGCGAGGGCAAAAGCGACGACAAGCGGAGGCGACATGAGGAAGTTGGCCTTCACATTCTGGTGCACGCGGGCCTCGAAGTTGCGGTTGCCCGAAAGCACAGAGGCGGCCACCAAATCATGACTCGTGATGGCCTCCTCCACGGCCTGCGGCAGCGGGCCGGAATTGCCGATGCATGTCGTGCACCCGTAGCCGACGATCTGGAACCCGAGTTGGTCCAAATAAGGCTGGAGTCCGGTGGAATGGAGGTAGTCCTGCACGACCCGGGAACCGGGAGCCAGCGAGGTCTTCACCGCGGGAGAAACATGGAGCCCGCGCTCGACGGCTTTCTTGGCCAAAAGCCCGGCGCCGAGCATGACGCTCGGATTGCTCGTGTTCGTGCAGCTGGTGATCGCGGCGATGACCACACTGCCGTGGTCGAGGGCGGCGGCCCCGCGGCCGGCGCGGCCCCGGACATTGTCCGGCGTGGGCCGATCGTCTTCCATTTCTGCAACCTGCTTTTCTTCGTCGGCCGGAATTTCAAAACGGGGATGGACGACTTTGATTTCCGCCGGTTTGCCGCGCGAGGCGGACGGCTTGTTGTATCCGCCCTCGGCTACCGGCCTCTCGAGGAGGGATCCAAAGGCCGTTTTGAGGTCGGGCAGATCGATGCGGTCCTGCGGACGCTTCGGCCCGGCCACGCCCGGCTGCACGGCAGCCAGATCGAGTCCGAGATCCGTGCTGTAGTCAATGTCGCCCGCCTTGGGCATACCGAACATTTGCTGCGCCCGGAAGTAAGCCTCGAAGGCGGCGCATTGCGCGTCGGTCCGTCCGGTGCCGCGGAGATAGTTCACCGACTCGGAATCAACCGGGAAATAGCCCATAGTCGCACCGTATTCCGGCGCCATGTTGGCAATCGTCGCGCGGTCGGGCAGCGGAAGCGACGCAGCACCCTCCCCGTAAAACTCGACGAATTTCCCGACCACCTTGGTCTTGCGGAGCAATTCGGTGACATGCAGGGCGAGATCCGTGGCGGTGACGCCCTCGCGCAGACGCCCGGTGAGGTTCACACCGACCACTTCCGGGGTGAGGAAATAAACGGGCTGGCCGAGCATGCCGGCTTCCGCCTCGATGCCGCCCACGCCCCAGCCGACCACGCCGAGACCGTTGATCATGGTGGTGTGGGAGTCGGTGCCGACCAGAGTGTCCGGGTAGTAGAGCTCCCGCCCGTCCGCGGACTGCGAGAGCACCCCTTTGGCGAGGTATTCGAGATTCACCTGGTGGACGATGCCGATGCCCGGCGGAACCACGCCAAAAGTCTTGAAGGCCTGCTGCCCCCACTTGAGAAATTGGTAGCGCTCACGGTTGCGCTTGAATTCCATATCGAGATTGAGGCGCAGCGCGTCGGCGCTGCCGAAAAAGTCCACCTGCACGGAGTGATCGACGACCAAGTCGACCGGAACGAGCGGCTCGATCATGGCGGGGTCCTTCCCCGCCGCAGCGACCGCGTTGCGCATGGCAGCCAAGTCGACCAGCAGTGGCACGCCGGTGAAATCCTGGAGCACAATGCGGGCGACCACGAAGGGAATCTCCTCGGTCGCCGGCTTTTTCGCACACCAGGCAGCCAGCATCCTCACATCCTGTTCGCGCACTTTGCGTCCGTCACAATTGCGGAGCACGGACTCCAAAACGATGCGAATGCTGACCGGCAACCTCGAAATAGGGCCCAGTCCGGCGGACTCGAGGCGGGGCAAGGAATAAAAGACTCCCTCGCGCCCCGGGGCGGGCCTGAAATGCTCCAGTGCGGCAAACGGATCGTGCATGACCTGCCAAGAAATCTCCGCCAATGTCTTTCGGCAAGCTCGAATTCACCGCACGGCAAGTTCCTCTTGCCACTCCCCGCCCACCCGTCTTTCCTTTCCCATGCGCAAAACCAAAATTATTTGCACCCTCGGCCCGGCCACCGACTCGCCCGAGGTGCTCGCCCGCCTCATCGCCGCCGGCGCCAACGTCTTCCGGTTGAACATGAGCCATGGCACCCACGAATGGGTCCGGACCGTAGTCCCGCGCATCCGCGAGGTGGCGCGCCAGACGTCGGCCAACATCGCCATCATGATGGACACCCAGGGCCCCGCCATCCGCACCGGCGACGTGGCGACCAATTTGGATTTGCACCCGGGGGACGTGGTGGAATTCACCGTTCGTGGAGCCAAAAGCGAGGAGCACTATTCGGTGGACGTGAACTATGACGGCCTGATCGACGACATTCACGACGGGGACGTCGTCATGGTGGACAACGGGAACATCCACATGAAGGTCCTGGCCAAAAAGGAAAACCGCGTGCAATGCGAGGTGCTGACGCGGGGTGTGCTCGGCTCGAGACGCCACATCAATTTACCGGGAGTGAAAGTCAACCTGCCCCCCATGACGGAAAAGGACCTCAAAGACATTGTCGTCGGGGTGGAAACCGGAGTGGATTATTTCGCCCTGAGCTTTTGCCGCGAGCGCTCCGATGTCGATGCCATGCGGGCCGAGTTAAAGCGCCTCGGAAGTGACGCCCACATCATCGCCAAAATCGAGGACCAGCACGCGGTGAAACACGTCAAGGAAATCATCGATGCCGCGGATGCCGTCATGGTGGCCCGCGGGGATCTCGGGATTGAATGCCCGATGGAAGAACTTCCCATCATCCAGCGCCGCATCGTCAAAACCTGCCTGCAAGTCGGCAAACCGGTCATCGTGGCCACCCACATGCTCGAGTCGATGATCACCAACCCCCTGCCGACCCGCGCGGAGATAACCGACGTGGCCAACGCCGTCTATGAACAGGCGGATGCCATCATGCTCAGCGGCGAAACCAGCGTGGGAAAATACCCGGTGCAATGCGTGGAAACCTTCGATCGCGTGGCCCGGCGCATCGAGCGCAGCGGCGGGGCCGGTTTCGCAGCCGAGGCCGTCATCGACGGACCTCGGCAGAAAACCGTGGCGGCGGCCGTTTCGTTGGCCAACAACTTTCCCCAAGCCAAGATGGTGGTTTTCACCTTCCATGGAACAATGGCTCTCTACGTGTCGCACTTGCGCCCGTTGCACGCGCCCATTTTCGCCTTCAGCCCCGACGAACGGGTCTGCCGTCGCCTCGCCTTGCTCTACGGTGTGCACGCCCAACGGATGGGTTTCGTGGCCGAACCGGACAAAAATGTCTTTGCCGCCGAGACCGCACTATTGCTCAAGGGCTTGGCCGAGCCCGGCGATCACCTGGTGGTGGTGACCGATATCCTCGACGGCGACCGGAGGCACGAATCGGTGCAACTGCGTATTGTCCCCTGAAGGACGGTGATCCGCACAGTCGGCAGCGTAGCCCGGGCCAAAACCTAACCGGGCCCACCGGGAGAACCCGGCGGGCCCGGCCCCACCAAATCTGATCCTGACCCCGCGGGTTACGCCGTTTGGGGTTCGGGAAGGTTAAGTTCTTCGCGTTTGCGCAAGGCCTTCCGCATTTTGAGCAGAGCGATGTTCTGCAGCTGCCGGATGCGCTCCCGGGTCACGCCGAACTTTTGCCCGACTTCCTCAAGGGTGCGCTCCCGGCCACCATCCAGTCCGAAGCGGAAGGCGATGATCTTGCGTTCGCGCGGGTCAAGGACATTGAGTAAATCGCCGACCTCGTCTTGAAGATCCTTGTCGCGCAGCGCTTCGAAGGGGTCCTCGGCACGGTCGTCGCCCACCAGGTCGCCAAAGGCGGTATCGTCATCGGCACTAATTTTCGCGTCGAGCGAAGCCGGGCGCACCGCCACAGTTTTGAGGTGGGCAACTTTGGCCACGGGCAACCCCAACTCCTCGGCCAACTCCTCGGTGGTCGGCTCATGGCCGAGTTCTTCGGCCATTTGCGCGGCAACACGGCGAATTTTGCCGATTTTATCGACGAGGTGAACCGGCAGCCGGATGGTCTTGCTCTGGTTGGCCAGGGCGCGCTTGATCGATTGCTTGATCCACCAAGAGGCATAAGTGCTGAGCTTGCCGCCCTTGTTCGGGTCGAAACGCTCCACCGCTTTCATCAAACCGATATTGCCCTCGGAAATGAGGTCGAGAAGGGGAAGCCCGTAGTTGCCGAAGTCGTGGGCGATCTTGACCACCAGGCGAAGATTGGCCGTGATCATCTTCTCGCGGGCCTTTTTGTTGCCGCGCTTGATCTGCCCGGCCAGCTTGACCTCGTCTTGAGGACTCAAGAGCGGCACTTGGCTGATCTCACGCAGATAGAGACCGATATTGTTGTCAGGAGCTTCCATCGTATTTGGTGGTATTGGGGTTTATCCGTCACCATTTCTGACACACGTTCTAAACGATCGTTCAATTTAATTTGCGCGGACCGCGGAGGTGGGGGGCGTCTCAGAACCGGTATTGGTCCACAGAGACCCGACTCCCCTCACCCCTTCTGGCCGACTTCGACCATGGCAATCTCGGCTTTGCGCTGCCCATTCCGGGGGAACGCCCCCGAGGGTCGAAAAGCGATTTCTTGTCCACCAGCCCAGCTAATGGACCGGACGAAGACAGGCGGTTGATCACAAAGTGGGCCCAACGATCGCGGATGGGAAAGCCCGCAGACCTGACCAGGCTTCGGCTTATCCGGCGTCTTCGTGTTTGGCAGCAAGGCCGGGTTTCGGCCATCCTCCGGCAAGGCACGGTGGCTGCTTAGCGAGCGACTGCGGTCACCAGTATTTTTATGGAAATCAAACGCGCCATCATCACCGCCGCCGGCAAGAGCCAGCGCACGCTCCCGCTTCAGTCCCTCGTGGACCGTGATGGCCAGACCAAGACGGCGCTGGCCATCATCATCGAAGAAGTCCTCGCGGCGGGCATCGAGGAGTTGTCTGTCGTGGTTTGCCCCGGTGATGAAAAGACCTACCGTACCGCGGCTGGCGAGCACGCCAAACGCCTTGAGTTCGTCGAGCAGAAGCAGCCGCTTGGCTATGGCCACGCCGTGCTGTGCGCGGCGAAGTTCGTCGGGAAGAAGCCGTTCCTGCTGCTGGTCGGCGACCACCTCTACGTCAGCGGAGAAGTGCGCCGCTGTGCGCAACAGCTCGTCGAGGTCGCGGCCAAGGAGGACTGCGCGGTGTCCGCCGTGCAGGCCACGCACGAGAGTGGGAGGCAACGGTTCTTGGGCAACAAGCAAGTCGATGACAGCTTTTACTTTTTCGAGGTCTTTACCCCGCTTCCGCATCCGTTTGACATCTTTCTTGAACTGCTTTGTTTGGGCGACATTCATTCGTCCCATGAGGCATAAAGCTCGGCGGTTGAATTAAACCGCTCGATGTCCTGATTCTTGTCGCTCTTGCTCAGCACCGAAGCGGTAACCTTGTTCGGGACACGCAATTCCAGTGGGAAAGACTTCCTGATGGCGATCTGGCGATAAAAAAGCCTGATCGCCTCGGTGGGAGTCAACCCCAAGGCCTCAAGCACCTTCTCGGTTGCGGTCTTGGTCGCTTGATCGATTCGGGCATGAACTACTGCGGATTGTGCCATGGTAGTGATGTATCACCTACGCAACACAAGTCAAGCGGCGATGTTCTGCTGCGAACGTTTGAGTTCAGCCGCGCGCGGAGGCCGCAGGCCGGAGTGCGTCGGCTGGAACGAAGGGTTGGGCGTCATCTCGTCGTTGCACGCTGCTTGATTTGACTCAAGGTATCAAGAAACCTCCGTCGACGGGAAATGTGTGCCCTGTGGTGAACGATGCGCCCTGCGAACAGAGCCATACAACGGCATTGGCAACTTCTTCAGGCGTACCAACTCGCCCAAGAGGATGCAAGCCGGTAACTCTGGCAGCAATCGCGGCGTCATGGAAGAACGCACGCTCTGCCATCGGTGTATGAATTACGGCGGGAGCGACGGCATTGATGCGAACGCCCTTATCGGCGTACTCGATTGCGGCCGCCTTTGTGATGCCGACCACGCCGTGCTTGCTGGCGTAGTACGCAGCCCCCAAGCGGCCACCAACCAACCCCGATACTGAGGCCATATTCACAATAGCTCCCCTGGACTCTACGATGTACGGCAACTCATACTTCATGCTCAGGAAGACGCCTTTGAGATTTACGTCAAGGACGCTATCCCACATAGCTTCGGAGTACTTGGCAAGTGGGATGAACGCGTCACCTTCGATGCCGGCATTGTTAAAGGCGAAATTGAGTCGGCCATATTGTTGAATGGTCTGGGCGACAAGTGCCTCGACATCTCTGGCCTTTGTCACGTCAGTCTTGACAAAGAACGCCTCGCCGCCGGCGGCCTGGATCAACTTTACCGTCTCGGCCGATTGTTCGAGGCGTCGACTTGCGACAACGACTTTGGCACCTTGGGCCGCGAAGGCCTGTGCTGTAGCGCGGCCAATGCCAGAGCTACCCCCAGTGACGAGCGCCACTTGTCCATCAAACGACTTTGGCATTGCCGAATCTCCATAGAAAGGATGTGAAATGGTGCGTGAATGACGCCCAACGTCCGCGATCACCGATGGCTGCCCGTGGCGTGATCCATGCCAGTGGAGCGAAGCGGAACCAGCATGGAGCATGACACGGGTAGCCATTCGGTGGATCGCATTGTTCGCGTTATTCTTTTTCCGCCTCAAGACAATTCATCGGCCGTGATTTTGAGAATCTCGTCCGCCGATCCAATGGCTACAAAATGGCCAGCTTGATTTACAGCATGCCAAACTGCACCTGGCATTTGCTCAGAAATCTGCTTGTTAATGAAGTCAGGCACCAATCGGTCGTCCAGTCCTTGCCAAATGTGCACGCGTCGATGAATCGATCTGACATCGAACTCCCATGCTTTATAAAGCAACTCAGAATCAAGGACAAGTCCTTGACTTCCTTGGGCGAAGCATTCAGCACTCGCCTCACAGAACATCTCTTGGAAACCGGGCCGCAGGAGAATCTCCCGGTCATACTCATTTACTGCTTGAAGCAGTTGCTTGAAATAGTTCGACCGAAAATGCTCCGCAGTCAGAGCGAGCAACTCATACATAAGCTGAAAACCAGGCTTGAAATGCAGTGCAAGAAATCCGCCCATTGCATCTACTTTTGATAAGTGATCTTTTGCCCAATTGTCTCCAAATGCACCGTAACATCCTCCTGCAATCGCACTCACATGCCGGAGTCGCCCCGGATCAATGTAAGCAGCAGCAGCCAAGGCCCAGGGACCACCCTCAGACCAACCTGTAATGCCGAACTCATGATAGCCCAACGCATCAGCGATGGTTGATAAATCATCGGCCCAGCCAGAGTAGCTTCGCCGTTCCTGAACGCTTGATTGTCCTATGCCTGGTCGATCGACACATAATAGCCGCAATCCGTGCTTCAATGCTGGCTCCTTCAGTAAATTCGCCTCGAGGCGGCTGCTGGGTCCGCCATGATTGTGAATAACAAGAGGTCCTTGCGGATCTCCTACTTCAAGGAAGGCAAGCTTGCGACCGTCCTTTGATGCGATTGTTGTCATGAGTGCTTTAATTCTTTTGCGAACGTATAGTATACGACAGTTCGTTAATATTGGGTTTTACGACTGGTCGCATATTACTTGTAAGTGAGGGGCAGTTGTTGGATTATTCCATCCGCTATGGCCCAATCGAGCTTTCGCGAGCAGTTCGGGGACTTGGCCCGGAAAAAGGGCGTGCAGGAATCATTGATTCCATTTTGGACCAATTGGGTCATGGCTTGGGGGAAGTATCTCTCGCCTCGCAAATTCGTGGACGCTGGGGAATCCGATGTCGAGGCCTTTTTGCAGCAATTGCCCGACGGCGTCGCCCTCAAATACGGCGGACGCGCCCGCGAATGGGGCTGGCAATACGTGTTTCCCGCGCCCGGATTTTCTGTCGACCCGCGCACCGGACGCACCGGCCGTCATCACTTGCATGAGGTCAACATCCAAAGAGCCGTGCGCCAAGCCGCCCGCGAGGCCGGAATAGCCAAAACCGTCACCCCGCACATCCTGCGCCACTCGTTTGCCACGCACCTGCTCGAAGACGGCGCCGACATCCGCACCGTGCAGGAACTGCTCGGACACTCCGACGTCAGCACCACCATGATCTACACCCACGTGCTCAATCGCCCCGGTCTGGCCGTGCGCAGTCCGTTGGATCGGTGAGGCTACGGCACGGCGCTCAAACGCGCAGACCTCCGCGATCAATCCAACGGATGACGCCAGCGCAATCTGGGGAAGCGGCCGAACCCTCGATCGAGCGAAACCCACTCGCAACCAAGCTCCATGGCCAGCGCCGCATGGTAAGCATCCGGCACCAAGTTGCCCCGGGCATCGGCCCGTTGGTATAGTCCGGTAAAAATTTCCCAGTGGTCCGCACCCGGCGCGTAAATGCGCACTTCCGGGCGTGACCGCAGATCATCGGCAAAGGCGAGCGCCTCCGCCAACGGCGTCGGAGTGCGGAAAACCTTGGGGTGCGTCACAACGCGAAGACACCCGCTTAGCACCAACTCCGACAATCCTACTCCCGTTGGCGAGGCCAACTCGGTTTCCAGCCAACGGCGGATGGCCTTGTGATTTTCCGCATCCTCGCGGTGGGCCGCGACCAGAACGTTGACGTCGAGCAGAATCACCGACCCTCCATCACCTCGAGCAAAGCCCCTGAGGATGTCAGGTCAACTCCGGGTTGCAGCCCGTCACCGCGGAAAGTCTTCAGCTTCCGCCGCTGGGCGGAACGCCCCTTGGCTTGCGCCCCCAAGGTGACCCGCAGCGCTTCTTCAACCACCTCGCCGACGGAAAGGTTCCGCTCCAAGGAGGCCTGCTTGGCCTTGCGCAAGAGAGCGTCCTGGATGGTCAGAGTGGTCCGCATGCATCAGAGCATACTTAATTTGCATCATGATGTAAGTTGCGGGTTTTTTAAGGAATCAACGCAGCGCGCGCTCCTGCGGGGGCAACTGCGCCACGCAGGAACTGCTCGGACACTCCGGTCAGCACCACCATGATGGATTGACTCGGGCCACGCCGCGACCTCTTGCCCTGCGGGTCCCGCCTGCGCGGGATCGGCCCCGAGCCCTCCCGGGCTCCGGTGCTCCCACGTGTTCGACCGCCCCGGATTGGCCGTGCGCAGTCCGTTGGATCGGTAGCTCTGTTTACCGGGCTTTAAACAGTGCTCCGGGACAGTCGCGGAATCAGCGAGTCGAGGCGCCGTAGCTGGTGCCCTTGCCGCTACATCCAAACAGACCGGTCCAAGCTGCGGTATTGCAGCGCCTCGAGCAGGTGGTCTTCGCCGATGTCCTCCGCCTCCGCCAAATCCGCGATGGTCCGGGCCACCTTGAGAATGCGGTCATGGGCCCGCGCACTAAGGTGCAGATCCTCCATGGCATGCTTGAGCAACGCGTGGCAATCGGCAGAAATCTGGCAGAACTCGCGCATCTGTTTGGGTTGCATGCGGGCATTCAATGCGGGCTTCAAAGTGTCGCCGAAGCGCTCGGCCTGTCGGGCGCGGACTTTCTCAATGCGCGCCCGGATGACGGCGGAAGATTCTTCCTCGGCACGGGAGGTCAGTTCGTCATACTCCACCGGCGGCGCCTCGATGTGGATATCGATGCGGTCGAGCAAAGGTCCGGAAACCCGCTGCCGGTAGCGTTCGATTTGGCCCTGCGGGCAGCGACATTCCCGCTTCGGGTGCCCGTAATAGCCACACGGACAAGGGTTCATTGCGGCGACCAGCATGATGTCCGCGGGAAAGGTCATGGTGCCGGCTGCGCGGGAGATGACGGCACAGCGGTCCTCGAGTGGTTGACGCAGGACCTCCAGGGTCCCCCGGCGGAATTCCGGCAACTCGTCGAGGAAAAGTACGCCATGATGTGCGAGGCTGACTTCACCGGGGGACGGATTGGTCGATCCGCCGAGCAGGCCCACATCGGAAATGGTGTGATGCGGGGAGCGGAACGGACGGATCGCGATAAAATTGTGCTTTCCGGCCAAGAGTCCGCACACGCTGTGGATTTTGGTCGTTTCGATCGCCTCCTCGAGAGTCATGGCCGGCATGATGGTCGGAATGCGCTTGGCCAGCATGCTCTTGCCCGCTCCAGGCGAGCCCAGGACGAGCAAGTTGTGTCCCCCGGCCACCGCGACCTCCAAAGCGCGCTTGACCCCGGCCTGACCCTTGACATCAGCAAAATCCACGTCGAACTGCTGGTTGCGGTGGAAAACGGTGTCCAAGTCCGAGACGGTCGGGGAAATTTTTCGCTGCCCGTCAAGAAACTCAAAGCACTCCCGCAGATTGCGCACCCCATGCACGGACAGGCCTTGGACCACGGAGGCCTCGTCGGCGTTTTCCGCCGGGACGATGAGCACGGGTTTACCCCGCCGGCGGGCCTCGAGCGCGATGGGCAGGACACCCTTGACCGAGCGCACCGCGCCATCCAGAGCAAGTTCTCCGGCAATGCAACAATCGGCCAAGCGCGGCAGGTCCCGCCCCTGCACGATGGCCAGCATGCCGAGCGCGATGGGGAGATCGAAACTGGGGCCCTCCTTTTTGATGTCGGCCGGGGCCAAATTGATCGTGGTCCGCCCGCGCGGCCAACGGTAGCCGCTGTTCGCCATGGCGGTGGTTACCCGGTCCTTACTCTCCTTCACCGCAGCGTCGGGCAACCCGACAATAATGACTTTGGGATCGCCGCTTCCCTCGTTGACCTCGATCTCCACCTCCCGCGCGTCAGCTCCGTGAAGGGCGGCGGAATAGACCTTGGTCAGCATGGGCGGATGTTTGCACGGGAGCGCCAGGATGGAAGCAGGAAGTGCCCGGGGACCGCGCTGTTGGCAAAGGATGGCTCAGGCCGGGAACCGGCCGGTCTCTACCCGGCACATTCTTTGCGGAAGTAATCGATCGTCTTCTCGATTCCCTGCTCCAACCGCACGGCGGGCTGCCACTCAAGATACTTTTTCGCCAGCGAAATGTCGGGTTGCCGCTGCCTCGGGTCATCGGTGGGCAGATCTTGGTGGACGATTTTCGATTTGCCCCCGACTTTTTTCAGAACAAGTTCGGCCAATTCAAGCATGGTGAACTCGCCGGGGTTGCCGATGTTGACCGGGCCGATCGTCTTCTCCTGCTCCATCATCCGGAGGAAACCCTCGATCAGATCATCGACATAGCAGAAGGACCGCGTCTGCGATCCGTCGCCGTAAACGGTGATGTCCTCCCCCCGCAGGGACTGCACGATGAAGTTGGAGACAACGCGTCCGTCATCGGGATTCATGCGAGGGCCGTAGGTGTTGAAAATGCGCCCCACACGAATGTCGACCCCGTTTTCCCGATGGTAGTCGAAGAAAAGGGTCTCGGCACAACGCTTGCCTTCGTCATAGCACGAACGGTAGCCGATCGGGTTCACGTTACCCCAGTAACTTTCGGGCTGCGGATGGACTGTCGGATCGCCGTAGACTTCGGAGGTCGAAGCCTGAAAGATCCGGGCTTTGACCCGCTTGGCCAAGCCGAGGCAATTAATCGCACCCATCACGGATGTTTTGGTTGTTTTGATCGGATTGTATTGGTAGTGCGGCGGCGAGGCCGGGCAGGCCAGATTGTAAATGCGGTCGACCTCGAATTTGAACGGGTCGATAACATCGTGGCGGATCAATTCGAAGTGCGGATGGTCGAGAAGATGTTCGATGTTCTTTTTGCGCCCGGTGAAAAAGTTGTCCAAGCAAAGGACGTCATGCTCCTGGGCTATAAGGCGGTCGCAAAGGTGCGACCCGAGAAACCCAGCCCCTCCGGTGATAAGAATTCTCATGATGCGTGCTGTTCAGACCGCAGCCGGCTTGCCAATGGCAAAAACCTTGAAGCCCAAATCCTGCAGCTCCTTCCGTGGTACAACGTTGCGACCGTCGAAAACAAAGGCCGGCTTCTGCATGCCGTCATAAATTTTGGCAAAATCGAGGGCCTTGAATTCGTCCCAGTCGGTGAGCACAGCCAGGGCGTGGGCATCATCGGCCGCGGCAGCGGCGCTGCTGGCGACGAGCAACCGTGGATCCTCTTTGCCGTCTGCCAGCACGTCACGCCGGATGTCCCCGGCGGTGACTTTCGGGTCATAGACCACAACGGTGGCATTTTCCTCCAGCAGCCCGCGCACCACCGATATGGCCGCCGACTCCCGCGTGTCGTTGGTGTCCTTTTTGAAAGCAAAACCCAGAATGGCGATGCGCTTGCCGGACACCGTGTTGAAAAGAGTCCGCACGATCTGGCGGGTGAAGCGCCCTTTTTGCCAATCGTTCATTTGCACCACGCTTTCCCAATAGGCCCCGACCACGGGAAGATTGAAGTGCTGGCAGAGGTAAACCAGATTGAGGATATCCTTCTGGAAGCATGATCCACCGAACCCTACCGAGGCCTTGAGGAACTTCGGTCCGATGCGGGAATCTTGTCCGATGGCGTGGGCCACCTCGTCGACGTCCGCTCCCGTTGCTTCGCAGAGAGCGGAGATCGAATTGATCGAAGAAATACGCTGCGCGAGAAAGGCATTGGCAACCAGTTTGGAAAGTTCGGACGACCACAGGTTCGAAATGATGATTTTCTCGCGGGGCACCCAGCGGGCGTAAATATCAGCCAGTTTGCGCGCAGCGGCCTGACCCTCGGCCGTGCGCTCCCCGCCGATGAGGATGCGGTCGGGATTTTGCAAGTCGGCCACGGCGGTACCCTCCGCGAGAAACTCGGGATTGGAAAGAACCTGAAAGTTACCGTGCGGCGAATTCGAGCGCAAAATGGTCAGCATGGCCTCAGCCGTCTTCACCGGAATGGTGCTTTTCTCGACAATGATTTTCGAGGTCTCAGCCACCTCGGCGATCATGCGCGCCGCACTCTCGATATAACGCAGATCAGCCGCTCGCCCCGCGCCGATCCCGTGTTTTTTCGTCGGGGTGCCAACGCAGACGAAAATTATCTCGCCCGATTTGATCGCCGCTTTCACATCCGTGTGGAAATGCAGATTGCGCCCCCGGGCCTCCCTGACCAAACCGTCCAGGCCCGGTTCATAGACCGGAAGTTCATCGGAATTCCAGGCGGCGATGCGCGCCTCGTCCGGGTCGACCACGGTCACCTCGATGTCCGGGCATTTCGCCGCAATCATCGCCATGGTCGGACCGCCCACATAGCCTGCTCCGAGACAAGTTATTTTCATACAAAAGAGCAGCACTTTTACACCTTCGCCCCTGCCGCGCAAAGCGTTTACTAAAGCCCTCCGGGCTTCCGCCTCGGCCGGCGGCGTACTCTTTTTGGGTTTTTCACCCCATTTCCCGTTCGGCGTCGCGCGTGTTTGCTCGTGTCGTTCCCAATATACTCACTGCGCTCCGCGGCTACTGCCGCCAACCGCCCGTCTGCGAGCGCATGTTAAAATTTCTTGGGGCGGACGAAGAGCGGCACGGCCGTCCGGCTCCTCACTTGGACTTCCGCAAGCACCAATCCGAGGGTGCCATGCCACCCGCCCTCTTGATCAGCTCGTTGTTCCAAGTGACCACCGTTGTTGCCGTCGGGGCCGCGGTGGCAGCGTAAATGGCGTCGGCCCCGTCGAGTTGGCCACGCGTCTGCAGTTTGCGCGAAATTCGCAACTTGCGTTACGCGGGGCTGCCAACGATCAAGTTCCGGCACCTGATCCGATTTAAGCCAGAGAGTTTTAATCTCGTTGCTGATCATGCACTTATTTTCCGTCTGATGTTGATCGGCGCCCGTTTATTCCGCTGACCAACAAGCGACCAGCGACCGTTTTGCCTAACCGGCACGAAATGGAATAATTCGGCACGCAAGTTGTCACCAATTGCCACCGCGGATGCCCCCTACAGCGGCTGCATTTCCTCTCAAAGCTCCGGTGGAACCGCGATTTCGATACGCGCACGAAGACCCCGAAAATCATCAAGGTTTAACGTGTAGATTTTGTCTGCTCCTGCCTTTCGAGCAGCTACCACATGCAGGAAGTCATGGATATGGCCACCCCGGACACCGTGTCGGCAGGCTTTGTCCAAGGCAGCAAGCGTCTCCTGCAAGCTCAATTCGACGCTCTGCAATTCTTCCGCGATCTCGCGGCAAATTTTTGCGGCGTCCTCGGCTTGGCTTCGGAAACCAAGCCTGCCTCCTGTGAGCGTTGAGAAAACTTCCGCAAAGCTGTGCGTCCGCGTGAAGCCACCTTCCTTGGCCAAAGCGAGACGGGTCCCCTCATCGAGCGAAGCTTTCACCAAGGCCGATGAGCCCCAATAAGCACTCATCGGGCGTCACGCTCGGCACGCAAAGCCTCGGCAACAGCAGCGCGCGATACGGCAGGGGCCTTTAGAATGGTATAACCCTTCTTGCGCAGAGACTTGACCACCGGAACTTCGGCAGGCTTGAGCAGTCTGAACGTGACGCGATTGCTGTCTTGGTATTCGCGGACGACGCTGTCTCCCGGCTGGAAGGGGGAAGGAAAAATGCCGCGGCGGCGCCCATCGAGTTTGGTCACGATTTCCATAGTGGGAATTTCCCATTTATTTGCGGGTAATCAGGCGAATTCTACGAACGGCAACGCAAAGAGTTGCCTGCAGCAAGTGGGCATTTTGCACCCGCATCTTTGATACGCCTCAGTTAAGGCAATCGCCGCCCACTGCTCCTCGCTCTCGATTTCGGCGCCGTCTGCTCCTCCCGGCGGGCCAACCGTCACTCAGGGAGCACGCTCAGGAGCTGCTGAACCCGAAGTATTTGCGCGCGTTGTTGTAGCAGATGTCCCGCACCATGGGACCGACGAGGCCTTCGTCGTCGGGGATCAATCCCCTCTGCATGTCTCGGCCGAGAATATTGCAAAGAAGACGGCGAAAGTATTCGTGGCGGGTGTAGGAGAGAAAGGAACGGCTGTCGGTCAGCATTCCGACAAAACAACTGAGCAGACCCATCTGCGAAAGCGCTTCAATCTGCCGCGTCATGCCGTCGAGCTGGTCGAGGAACCACCAGCCGCTGCCGAATTGCATTTTTCCCGCGGTGATGCCGTCCTGGTAGTTGCCCAGCATGGTGGCAACCACCTCGTTGTCACGCGGATTGAGGTTGTAGATGATCGTCTTGGGCAATGCGCCGATAGAGTCGAGGCGGTCGAAGTGGCGCGCCATGGCCGCAGCCACCGGCAGGTCGGCGATGGAATCGAAACCAGTGTCGGGTCCAAGTTGGCGGAACGTCCGCGTGTTGTTGTTGCGCTGCGCGCCGTAGTGAATCTGCATGGTCCAACCCTTGGCTGCATCCATCACGGCGAGTTCGTGCAGGAGAAAGGATTTGTAGCGGACAGCCTCCGCCGGCGAGACAGGTTGTCCACGGCGGGCCCGTTCGAAAATGGCCGCAGCGTCCGCAGGCGCATATTCCTCCGCCCACACCGTGTCGAGACCGCGGTCGGAAAGGCGGCATCCCCGTTCGGCGAAGAAATCATGCCGCTGCTGCAAGGCGGACAGCAGGTCGTCGAGTTTCGAGATAGTGACCCCTGACGATTTTTCCAGCTGGTCGATCCATGCAGAAAAGGCTCCCGGCTTGTCGACTAGGAGCGCTTTGTCCGGCCGCCAAGTGGGCAGCACACGGATAGGAAAATTTTTGTCCGCGGCGATCGTGCAGTGGTATTCGAGAGAGTCCACCGGATCGTCGGTCGTGCAGACCACCTCGACCTTGGAGCGCTCCATGAACTCGCGCGCCGAGAATCCGGGTTGCGCGAGCATTTCGTTGCAGCGGTCGAAGACTTCGCGCGCCGTGCCGGGTCCGAGAAGGACATCATCGATCCCGAAGTAGCGGGCCAATTCCAGATGCGACCAGTGGTAAAGCGGATTGCGGAGGAGTTTCGGCATGGTCTGCGCGTATTTCTCGAACTTCTCCCACGGCGACGCGTCGCCGCTGATGAAGCGCTCCTCCACCCCGGCGGTGCGCATGGCGCGCCACTTGTAGTGGTCGCCCCCCAGCCAAAGCGTGGCGATATCCGGCCAGCGGATGTCCTCGGCGATTTCGCGCGGCGAGAGGTGGCAGTGGTAATCAATGAGGGGCAGTCCCTCGGCATGCGCGTGGTAAAGGCGACGTGCCTGCGGCGTCTCGAGAAGGAAATCTTCGTGGATGAACTTCATAGCGCCATGGCCGCGAAGCCGCCGTCGACCACGATCTCGCTTCCCGTGATGAAACTGCCGGCCTCGGAGGCCAAAAGAAGGGTCGCCCCGACCAGTTCGCGCGCCTCGCCGAAACGCTTCATGGGCGTGCGGTTCATGATCGAATCGACGCGATCCGGGGTCAGCACCTTGCGGTTTTGCTCGGCGGGAAAAAATCCGGGGATCAGGGTGTTCACGCGCACGCCTTGCGCCGCCCACTCGCGCGCCAAATTCTTCGAGAGGTTGTGCACCGCGGCTTTGGTCGCCGAGTAGGTGAAAACGCGGGACAGTGGAACAATGCCCGAGATCGAGCCGAGATTGATGATGCTGCCGCCGCCGGACGCGAGCATGCGGGCGCCGAAGACCTGACAGGCGACCATCACGGCCTTGAGGTTGATCGAAATAATCCGGTCCATTTCTTCTTCGGTGATTTCGAGAAAGGGCGTCGGGCTGTTCACGCCGGCGCCGTTGACGAGGATATCCACGCGCCCCCCGCGCGCCTGCACGCTGTCGGCGAGCGCAGAAAGTGCGGCCCGCGAGGTGACCTCGCAGGCCTCGAAGCACGCCCGGCCGCCCGCGGCATGGATGGCGGCCAGCCGTTTTTCCGCTTTGGCTGCGTCACGGCCGACGAGGACGATGTTAGCGCCCGCCGCAGCCATGCCTGCGGCCATCGCACCGCAAAGTTCGCCCGTGCCGCCGATGACCACGGCCGTTTTTCCGGCGAGGCTGAAAAGGTCCGCAGGTGTCATTGCCTCAACGCACCACGCGTGCACTCCCGCCCCTCATGAGCTTCTCCACTTCCTGGCGCGTGACCATGGAGGTGTCGCCGGGAGTCGTCGAAGCCAGCGCGCCGTGGGCTGCGCCGTAATCGACGGCCAGCTGCGGGTCATCGTGCTCGAGAAATCCGAAGGCGAGACCGCTGGCGAAGCTGTCCCCGCCGCCCACCCGGTCGAGGATGTCGAGTCCGGGATATTTGCGGCTCTCGTGGAATTTCCCGTCGTGCCAGCAGATGGCACTCCAGTCGTTCTTGCTCGCCGTAATGACCCCGCGCAGCGTGGTCGCCGCGACCTTGAAATTTTTGTATTCCCTCACCGCCGTCTCGATCATGCGCTTGAAGGCGTCCGTCTCGACATTGCTCAGGTTGTGGTCGACACCCTCTACTTCGAAGCCGAGCGAGGCGGTGAAGTCCTCCTCGTTGCCGATCATCACGTCGACATATTTGGCGATCTCGCGGTTGACCTCGCGGGCTTTGGCCTGGCCGCCGATCGATTTCCAGAGCGAAGGACGGTAGTTGAGATCGTAGCTCACGATGGTCCCGTGCTTCTTCGCGGCTTGCACAGCCTCGATGGTCAGGTCGGCCGCCGATTCGGAGAGCGCGGCGAAAATACCGCCGGTATGCAGCCAGCGCACGCCGAGTTTGCCGAAAATATGATCCCAGTCGAAGTCGCCGCGTTTGAGTTGGGACGCCGCGGTATGTCCGCGGTCCGGCACGCCGACCGCACCGCGGACGCCGAAGCCGCGCTCGGTGAAATTGAGCCCGTTGCGGACCGATCGGCCGATGCCGTCGTCCTCGCGCCACTTGATCAACGAGGTTTCAACCCCGCCTTGCATGATGAAGTCCTCGATGAGATGGCCGACCTCGTTGTCGACCAACGCGGTGCAGACGGCCGTGCGCAACCCGAAGCATTTGCGCAAACCGCGCGAGGTATTGTATTCTCCGCCGCCTTCCCAAGCGGCGAACTGACGCGCCGTGCGCACGCGTCCTTCGCCGGGGTCAAGGCGCAGCATGACTTCACCGAGCGAAATCTGGTCGTAGTGGCAGGTCGATTTGTCGCGGAGAGGGAGTGACATGGTGGTGTTTATTCAGAGGGTGACTGTGGTGAAATCTTCGGGTTTCCAGGGGGGTTCGGCCAGCCCGTCGGTGAGGTGCGCGAAACTTTCAATCTCGGCTCTGGTGAAGAGCAGGCCGCCGTGCTGATCGGTCAACCGGGCCGATTTCGCCTCCAGCTCGCCGGGCAGAAGGCATTTCTCGTTGCCGGGTCCGAGGATATCGGCCAAGCAAGCTTTGACGTTTTCCTTTGGGGTGCGGCCGAGCGCGTAGTTGTGGCCGTGCAGCGCTTCCGGGTGGATGCATTGGAAGAAACAGTTCGAGACGCGCTTTTCCTGGGCGTCGCCCTTCGCGGTGCCGCGGACGGACGGCAATCCGCCCCCGATAAACGCGGCATAGAGTTCGTCGATGAGTCCCAAGCCATAACCCTTGTGTGCGCCGAAGGGCAACAGGGCGACCGCCCTGTTCGGATCGGTCGTCGGTTTGCCCTCCGCATCGACCGCCCAGCCGGGCCCGAGTTCCTTGCCCTCGCGGGCGAACTGCTGCACGCGCCCCATCGCCACAGTCGAGGTAGCCCAATCGATGACGATGGGAAAGCCCACCGCTTCCTGCGTGGGGAATCCCCAGGAATGCGGGTTGGTGCCCATCGTCGGCGTCTTCCCGCCGAAGGGTACGACCTCGGAGGTGGCCGAGGTGCAATTGGTGTAGGCGATATAGCCCTTGAGCGCAGCGTCGATCACGTAGCCTCCACCCCAGAGATAATGCGTGGCGTTGTCCACACTGACCATACCAATGCCGTATTGGTCGGCCAGCTCCATGCAGCGTTCCATCGCGCGATAAGCCACCGCTTGACCGAGCTTGTGGTGTCCGTCCCACGCCTCGGAGGCGGCGAATCGCGAAGGAAGTTTTTCGACCTCCGCGCCGGGAGTCCAACGCCCGACCTTGCTCCCGAACAAATCGTCGAGGTGCAGCGCTTTCAGCGCATTGTGCGTGCGGATGCCGTGGCGCGCGGCGCTGTGGCAGAACCGCGCCGCATCGCGCGCCTCGTCCGCGGAATACCCGCGCGCCGAATAGGCCCGCGCGACCAAGTCGTCATGCTTTTCCGCCGGAACAATGAACCAAGTCTCGGACATGATTAAACCTCATGCTGCTTCTTATCCCCGACCCAATCGAAGTGGAACCATTGGCCCTTGGGTTGGTCGGTGCGCTCGTAGGTGTGGGCGCCGAAGTAATCGCGCTGGGCTTGGAGCAGATTGGCCGGCAACCGCTCCGAGCGGTAGCTGTCAAAATAAGCGAGCGAAGCACTGAAAGCCGGCGTCGGAATGCCCGAGAGGACCGCGTCGGAAATGATCTTGCGCCAGTTCGACTGCGTGCGACTGATGACGTCTTTAAAATACGGATCGAGCAGGAGGTTGGGCAGCGCCGGGTCGCGGTCGAAAGCCTCTTTGATCCGCTGGAGGAAGCGCGCCCGGATGATGCAACCACCGCGCCAGATCATGGCAATCTCGCCGAAGTTGAGCGGCCAGTTTTGCTCGGCAGCGACGGCACGCATTAGCGCGAAGCCCTGCGCGTAGGAGCAGATTTTCGAGGCGTAAAGCGAATCGCGCACTGCATCGACCAGTTCCTGTTTGTCGCCGGGGAAGTGCGGTTGCGGCCCCGGGAGAATCTTCGCGGCGGCCACGCGCTCTTCTTTCAGCGCGCTCAGGCAGCGGGCGAAGACTGCTTCCGAGATGGTGGAAATGGGAACGCCCGCGTTGAGGCCGTCGGACACCGTCCACTTGCCCGTGCCTTTCTGGCCGGCGCGGTCCATGATGACGTCGACAATCGGCGCGCCGGTCACGGGATCTTTCACCGCGAGGATGTTCGCCGTGATTTCGATGAGGAAAGAATCAAGGTCGCCAGCATTCCACGAAGCAAAGGCCTGCTGGGTTTCCTCCACGCTGAGCCCGAGGCCATGCCGCAGGATGTTGTAGGCCTCGCAGATGAGCTGCATGTCGCCGTATTCGATGCCGTTGTGAACCATCTTGACGAAATGGCCGGCGCCGTTGGGTCCGATGTAGGTCGTGCAAGGGACACCGCCTTGGACCGGTTTCCCGGGGGCCGCACCTTCGAGCGGCTTGCCGGTCTTTGCGTCCACCTTGGCGGCGATCGCGTTCCAGATCGGAGCGAGTTCCTGCCAGGAGGATTCCGCGCCGCCGGGCATGAGGGACGGACCAAAGCGCGCGCCCTCTTCGCCGCCGGAGACGCCGGAGCCGATGAAGCGGAGATTTTTGGTCGTGAGGTCTTTTTCGCGGCGGATGGTGTCCGACCACAAGGCGTTGCCGCCGTCGATGATGATGTCCTCCTTCTCGAGCAGAGGCACCAGACTGTCGATCACGGCATCGGTCGCCCGGCCGGCTTGGACGAGGATGATGATTTTGCGCGGGCGTTGGATCGAGGCGACGAAGTCTTCGAGTGTCAGCGCGGCATGGAGTCCGCCGGGCGTGTCGGGGTGTTTTTTGACGAATTCCTCGGTCTTTGCCGTCGTGCGGTTGTAGACGGAAATACGGAAACCGTGGTCGGCGATGTTCAGCGCGAGGTTTTGTCCCATCACGGCGAGGCCGATGAGACCGATGTCGGAGAGTTCTTTGCTCATGTGCTTCAGATTTTGTTGGCTTGGGCGAGAGCGGGCTGGCCCTCGAGGATATTGATCATATTTTGCACCGCCATGGTGGCTTGGCGCACCACGCTTTCGTATGTTCGCGAGCCGATGTGCGGGGTGATGACCGCGCCGCGGCACTTGAGCAGCGGGTGATCGGGCCCGGGCGGTTCCTCGTCGAGAACGTCGGCGCCGTAGCCGGCGATCTGCCCCGAGCCGAGGGCGGCGGCCAGCGCGGCGCTGTCGACCAGTTCGCCGCGCGCGCAATTGAGCAGTACAGCGTTTTTCTTGAAGAGCTTGAGGCGCTCCGCGTTGATGAAATTTTTCGTCTCCGGCGTGAGGTTCATGTGCAGGGACACGATGTCGGAGCGCCGGATGAGATCGTCCACCTCGTCAACCCGCTCGACACCGTGGGCCTGGGCGAAGTCCGCATCCCAATAGACGTCGTAACCCAGAACGTTCAGGCCGAAGGCGCGGGCGCGGACGGCGACTTCCTTGCCGATGCGTCCCAGACCGGCGATGCCGATGGTCTTGCCCATTAGTTCGTGACCCGTGAGGCGTTGCCATTTTCCCGCGTGGACGGCATTGCACTGCTCGACGATCTGGCGATAGATGGCGAGAAGGAGCCCAAAGGTGTGCTCGGCCACCGTCGTGTGGTTGACTCCCGGACAGAACGTGACGGGGATTTTCAGTGCGGTCGCCGAGGTGACGTCCACTTTGTCGAGTCCGATGCCGTATTTGGCCACGACCTTGAGGCGCGGCAGGGATTTTTCCAAGACGGCGCGCGTGATGGCGTCGTCGCCGCAAAGCAACGCGTCAAAATCCCCGGCCAACTCGAGCATGCGCGCTTCGTTGAGCGGACCGCGCTCGCGGACGATTTCGTAGCCTTTTTGCGCCAGCAGATCGTGGTGCGGACCGGGCGTGTCTTGGAAAGATGTCGTGGTGAGGAGAATTTTGGTCATGTGAAAACGGGGGAAATCCGGAAAAGGCAGATTTCATTCACCACCCTAGTGCACCCCCCACCCGCTGCTGAAGGAAACAAGTGTAGCACCGCCGCAGGCATGGTATAAATTGCTACTTCGTGAAAGCGGCCCGCGAAATCTACCTGCCCGAACCCGGATCGCCGCACTGGATCCCCCCCGGTCCGCCCCCGGGCGGTTTGCTCTACCTCGCGTGGGGCCGGCGTTTTTACGGCCGCTACCCCATTCCGCTTCGCGTCCACCACGGATGGACTTACATGGTCGTGCTTTCGGGTCACCCGCTCCTTCTCGCCGGAGACAAGCGACAACGCACAGCGCGAGGATCCCTCATCGTAGCCGGGCCCGATGTCCCCTACGGATGGAGCGATCGCCCAGCCGCGCCGTGCTCCCTCCTCGTCTGGTTCTGGAGCCAACCGCCGGAAATCGGTGCGAAGTTGGACAAAAAGACCTGCTGGCTGCGCGGGGCCGACACGGAGACAACCGTTGAACTGGAGCAGCTGCATCGACTGACCCGGCGCGAGATCCAGCGGCCTGATTCGTTGTCGTCGGAGGTTCTCGTCGCCTTGAAAAAACTCATCGATACCAATCTGGCCCGCAGCGCCCGCGGCCCGGCGGAGACCGGTACGCGCGATGCCCACCGCCTGCAATTGGCCGAGCAGTGGATGCGCAGGCACCTCGACGTGCGTGCGCCGGCGGCCGCACTGGCCGATTACCTCGGCGTTTCCGCCATGGGCCTGCAGCGTCTCTTCCGCCAGACGACTGGTCGCGCGCCCGGCCGGGCCCTGCTCGAAATGAAGATGCGCGAAGCCTTCCGCCTGCTCTGCCGACCGGGCAGCACGGTGAAAGAAACCGCTCTCACGCTCGGCTACCGGCATCCGGGTGACTTTACCCGCGCCTACGCCAAATTCCACGGACACCCACCCTCGGACCGCAGCAGAATGGGGACACAAAAAGAACAAAGCGGGAAGCGTGCCGACCGCAGGGAGTAAGAAACAAGTGCTCCTTTTTTTGTCGCCTGCTCCCGGAGCAAGCCGCAGACCAGTTACTCAGCCTCCGCGCAGAGCGCCGGTTCGCGCAACCTTCAGACGTATCGGATTACCTCTTGCGGGCGTCGGCCAAACCACGTGCCGAACGCGCATGGGCAGCGATGGCTCTCCAATCCTTCGCCTTGATCCCTTCGCGCGGCGCGATCCATGAGCCGCCGATCGCGGCGATGAGAGGATCGTCGAGATAGTCGCCCGCGTTTTTCGCGGTCAGACCTCCGAGCGGGACGTAACGCAGACCAAGGTGCGCATAAGGTGCCGCCATGGCGCGCAGATATGGCAAGCCTCCAAGTTGCTCCGCGGGGAAGAATTTCAGCAACCGGCATCCGTGCTCGACGGCGATTTCGATATCGCTCGGAGTGGCAATTCCCGGACCGAAAGAAAAACCCGCCTCCCTCGCCGCAGTGAGGAGACGCGGATTGCAACCCGGGGAAACGCCGAAGGCGGCACCGGCCTCGCGCGCCGCGTGCAGCTGGTCGACACTCAAGATGGTCCCGATGCCTGCCACCATTTCCGGTACCTCGCGGCGGATGTGCCGCAGAGCGTCCAAAGCGGCGGGCGTCCGGAGCGTCAGTTCCATCACACCCACCCCACCGTCGAGCAAAGCCCGCGCCAGCGGCACGGCGTCCCCGGCATCGTCGATAACGAGTACCGCGACAATGCCGGCCTCGCAAATTTTATCGGCCAAAGCGGGATCGAAGATCGGGGAAAGCATAGGTGCAATCTCCTACTTCATAGCCGGCACGTCGAGCCAGCGCCGCTCCGCCCATGACTGGAGCCCCAGCTCGGCCAGTTGCACACCCTTGGCGCCTTCGCGCAACGACCAGGGAAATGGTTCGTTTTTGACCACGTGGCGCAGGAAGAGTTCCCACTGCACCTTGAACGCGTTGTCGGCGGTGTCATTGGTCGGCTGCGTAATCCATCCAGGGCGGCCGCGCCTCGGCCAGGTTGCCTTGGCCGTCGTCAATCCATGCGGCCACGCCTGCGGACACCAAAGAAACAAGCAGGGCCGAGACGAGCACCATTCGCTTGGCGCGTCCGGTGGAAGGGCGGTCCATCTCAGGCGCGTCGCTGCGCGGCGAGGGCGAAAACCAGGATCACCGCATAGCAGGCCAAGGGCAGCAGGTAGGACAAGCTGACGCCGAAGACATCGAGAAGGGCACCTTGCGCGGGTGTGATGAGGGCGCCGCCGATGATGGCCATGATCATGCCGGATGAAGCGAGCTTGGTATCTTCCCGAACGACGGAGCAGCCGAGTCCGAAAATCGTCGGGAACATGAGCGACATGCAACCTGACAGCGCGACGACGGCGACAACGCCCGGCATGCCGCCGACAAAAACGACCACCAAGCAGAGAAGCACTCCGGCCAGTGCCGCCAAAGCCAGCAGCGTGGCGGCACGGAAGTAATTCATCAGGCCGGTGAAGACCCATCGCGACAGGCCGAAGAGGACAAGGGCCGCGGTGTGGTATTGCAGCGCGACCTTTTGCGAGACGCCGATTTGCTCGGGAATGTAAAAGTTGGTGTAGGTCCAGACTGTGATCTGCAGCCCGACGTAGCAAAACTGCACGAAGACGGCGAAAAGGTAGAACCGATTGCGCAGCAAGCGCCGGGCTGCCGCGGCGAAGGGCACTTTGTCATCTTTCTCTGCGGCCAGAGGCATTTTGGTGGCCAGGATAAGGAACCAGACAACGACCAGAATGGCGGCAATGGCCAGATAAGGCGCGATGACCGTGGAGAGCGCGGCCGGCACCTCGGCCGGCGCCATGGACAGCCGCCCCTCGTCGTCAAAAGGCAGGCGCGCCATGATGAAGACTTGGCAGATGATGATGCCCGCCACCGAGCCGACGGGGTTGAATGATTGCGCGAAATTGAGGCGCCGCGTCGCCGACTCCTCCGATCCCAAGGCGAGGACGTAGGGGTTGGCGTTGGTCTCGAGAATGCCGAGGCCACAGGCGAGGACGTAGAAGGCCAGACAGAAAAAGGCGAACTGCGCGGTGAGCATCGCGGGATAGAGAAGTCCGCAGCCCGCCGCATAGATACCGAGCCCGACGAGCACGCCGGTCTTGTAGTTGAAACGACGAGCGATCATCGCGCCCGGCAAGGCCATGCAGAAATACCCGCCGTAAAAGGCCATCTGGATGAGCGAGGCTTGGAAGGTCGACATCCCGAAGATCTCCTTGAAGACCTTGACCAAAGGATCGGTGATGTTGTTGGCCACTCCCCACCAGAGGAAACAGCTGGCGAGCAGGGCAAAGGGCAATAGCGCACCGCGTGGCACGACTGCGTGGGAAGCGGCGATTGGTTTAGAGTCGGTCATGGCGCGCTCGGAATAAGTCCCTGTGCTTACTTATGGCCGGCAAAAGCATCGCGAATTTCGCGGATGCCCGCACCGAGCTTTGGGTGCGCAATTCGAACAGCATCGTACCGCTGCCCCGATTCACTATGACAATCTCCCAAAATTCATGCCGATGACGCGGATAGGCCGGGTGGTCGGTGGCGCGGACCACGGCCAACGGGCGGACAAAACGCTTCGGCAGGTCGGACCAGCGCATGAGGCGCGACGCGGGCGCGATTTTTCGCTTTCGCAGCGTGGCGGCCAGCAGGGGACTTGGCGAAGCGGCAGGCATCGACGCAAATTTCAGCGAGGGGCTGGGATTTTGCAAACGCGTTTGGGAGGCTGGAGGGGGCTCTAACCGGGCTAATACTTAGTAGAGAGGCCCGAAATTGGCGCAGGCGCGGAAGTCGGCACCCATCAGGTCGTCGGTGCCGAAGGCAGCCCACGCGCTCGGCCGGAAGACCTGCGCGCGGTCGACATTATGCATGTAGACGGGAATGCGCAGCACGCTGGCCAGACTGATGAGGTCCGCGCCGATGTGGCCGTAACTCATGACACAGTGGTTCGCACCCCAATTATTCATTACCGAGTAGGTGTCACCGAAAGGCCCCTGCCCCGTCAAGCGCGGCGCGAACCATGTGGTCGGCCACGTCGGGTTGGTGCGCTCCTCGAGCAGGCGGTGAGTCTTGGCTGGCAACTCGACCGTCTGGCCCTCGGCAATTTGCAAGGCGGGTCCGAGTCCGTGCACCAGATTGATGCGGTAGATCGTGGCCGGCATGCCGCCGCGCGTGACATAGCGCGTGCTCCAACCGCCGCCGGGAAAATATTCCGTGATCGACGGGTGCCATGTCGTTGCACCGAGACAGGCTTTGATTTCCTGCGGCGTTATATCCCAGAAAGGCTTCATGGCTGGTTGGCCGTTGATCGTCTGTTCGCCGCAACCGTCGAGGGCCGCGGGCCCGGAATTGATCAGGTGCAGAACTCCGTTCGCCGCCGCACCGGACGGAGTTTCGCCCGAGACGCGTTTCATGGCCTCCGCGCTCCAATAAGTGCGCAAGTCGGCGAAAATCTGTGCGGTATTGGTGAGAAGGTAGCCGAAGAGCATACTTGCACCATTCAGCGCGTCATTCTCAGTAGCAACGATGTAAGGTGCGCGCGTTCCCTTCCAATCGAAGGATGTGCTGAGGATGGCCTCGAGAAAGTCGCCGTTCGGCATGTGGTCGGTCCACTGGCGCTGGCCCTGGAATCCGGAAGCGATGGCATAGTGCCCCTGCGCCTCTTCGCCGAAGCCCGCCTTCGCCAACTGCGCATTGCCAACCATAAGATCGCGCGCGATGAGCGCCATCTTTACGGATGTTTCCCACTCGGCATCGAGTTGCTCGCGGGAACGCTTGGTCTTCGCGCTGTTCCAATCTTTGCCTTCGTTGCAATTCGCTTTGACCCACTTCAGCGCTTTGGCGCATTCGGCTTTGTCGTAAATGCCGCGCTCGATGCGGCGGATGAATTCGGTCATGTCGACCGACTCGACGCGCATGCCGAGCCAATGCTCGAAAAACGCAGGATCGACGATTGATCCGGCGATGCCCATGGAGGTTCCACCCATGGCGAGGTAGGCGCGGCCGCGCATGGTCGCCGCAGCGAGACCGGCCCGGACAAAGCGCAGAATTTTCTCCTCCACGTCGGCGGGAACTTTTTTGTCCCCCGCCTCCTGCACGTCTTGCCCGTAAATCCCGAAGGCCGGCAGACCTTTTTGTGTGTGACCAGCCAGCACGGCCGCGAGGTAAACCGCACCCGGACGCTCGGTGCCGTTGAATCCCCACACCGCTTTCGGAGTCAGCGGGTCGGCGTCCATCGTCTCCGACCCGTAACACCAGCAGGGCGTGACGGTGAGCGAGACGCCGACGTTTTCCTTGCGGAATTTTTCCGCGCAGGCTGCAACCTCGGCCACGCCGCCGATGCAAGTGTCGGCAATGACGCATTTGACCGGCTCGCCAGTCGGATAGTGCAGTTTTGCGGCGATGAGTTTGGCCGTGGCTTTGGCCATGCCCATGGTTTGGGCTTCGAGCGATTCACGCACGCCGCCGAGGCGGCCGTCGATCGCTGGGCGAATGCCGACTTTGGGGAGATTGGTGAGGACGGGATTGTTCATGGGTTGGCTGTCGCTTTTCACGAAGTTTTGCCGATCTGTGCACGGCGATAGTCTTCGTCCGGACGCTTATCGATGCGCTCGCTCACCGCGGACGGGAGAAACTTCGGGGCGCCGACAGCAAGCGTTCCAACGAGGACGCGCGCCCATTTGTCGAGCATGAGGAGGATGTTGAGAACCTCCTTGTCGCTCGCGCCGAGGGCAACCGGTCCGTGGTTCTCGAGTAGGATGACCTTCGGGGCCGACCCGTGTGCGGCGCGGAACTCGCGAAGAACCCGTCGAACCTCCCGGGCCAGTTCGAGTCCGGGATCGATGTAGGGCACCGCGGCAACATGCCGTCCGCAGACCACAATGGCATCGGGAAAGATGTGCTTGAGGAAGGGTTTGCCGCCGTGCTCCGAACAGACGATCGACATGACCGATTCCGCGTGGCAGTGGCCGACCCATTTTGCCCCGCCCTCCGAAAGACAAACCGCATGCATGAACGTCTCGACCGAGGGCAATTTCGGCGATGCGTCGGCACGGGAATACTCCAGAACCGTCCGGACGCCTGAGTCGTCGAGTGTTTGATCGTCCAAGGCAGCTAGGATTGGCGCCATCTTGACGCGACTTACTCCCGACTCATCGAGGTCCGACAAACTGCAGCCGGACGATTTGACCAAGAAAGTGCCATCGCCCAGGTCGGCGCTGGTGTTGCCTTCGCCGAGAATGGCCAAGCGGCGGTCCTCGCGACTGATCTGATGCGACAAGGCAAGAAGACCGGCCAGCTTTTGCTTCATGGGAGCGGACATTCCGTGACGCCTTTCTTCAGGATGATATTTCCGTATTTGGCCGTCTCGCCGGTCATGACGACAGCGTAGGCATTCCGGGCCCGGTCGTAGAAAGCAAAACGGTCGATGCGCTCGGGATCGGCGGCAGCGGGGCAAATGGCGCGGATGACCGTCAGGTAGGCACGCTCGACCGCGGGATCGAGTTCGTCGCCAGGCACCGGCGCCATCATGACCAGCGGTGCGGAATAACTGTCGAGTTCGAAGAGCGGCAGGATGCCGGACAAAAGCGTCGCGATGGCCAGCCCGTCGGCCCGGAGGACACGCGAATGCAAGCCATGGGCGGGAAAGTGGGCGTCGGCCAAAAGGACCTCATCTCCATGACCCATTTCGGCCAGCGTTTTCAGCAAGCTCGGACTGATGGCAGGATGGATACCCTTGAGCATAAGATCGGGAGAAGTTACATAATGGCAGCAATGGGACCAAAAATCCATGGATTGCTTTGACCACATCATGGATAGTTTTGACCTCCATGCCCTCCCCCCTGCCGCCCCCGCCCGGCTTCGTCGCACCGCATATCCGGCGAGGACGCTACATCTTTCCCGATCCGACCGCCGGGCGTGCTCTCGCCTTGGTCTGCGCGGGATACGAGGAATGCGGACCGGACTTCTTCGTCGATCGTCCCTCCTTCCGCTGGCACGCCGTCGAGTTGCTGGATCGCGGTGCCTGGGAGGTGCGCGACGGTGGAGCCTGGGTTCCGGCCACCGCGGGCACCGTGGTTTTCTACGGCCCCGGGCGGGCCGGCGGGATCCGTGCGACCGGAAACGGACCACACGCGAAATATTTCGCCGACTTCCGCGGCACCCCGGCGCGACGGCTGCTGCGAATGACGGGCTTGTCCGCCCAGCCCGTGCGGCGGCTGGCCGACGGACAAGGCGTGGCCAGTCTCTACGAGCAACTGCTTTCCTGCGTGTCACTGCCCTCCGACCGGCAGGCCAACGTGGCGTCTTCCCTCTTGGCGGCTCTGCTCGCGCGAATCGGAGCGGAACCTGATGCCGTCCAACGTTCCGCCGCGCAGCGGCGCCATGTTTTCGAACGCTGCCGCGAATACCTGGCGGCAAACTATACCACGATTCGCAGCCCGGGAGAGGCGGCACGCGCCTGCCATGTCGGCCCGGAATATTTTTGCCGACTCTTCCGCGAGCATACCGGGCAGACTCCCTCGCAGTTCATGGCCCGATTGCGCATGCACCACGCCGCAAAGTTACTCCTGCGTTCCGATGACACGGTCAAGTCGATCGGCCGGACCGTTGGCTTCGACGACCCCTACCATTTCTCCCGCGTTTTCAAACAGATCCACGGGGTGGCTCCGCGCCATTTCCGATTCGGCGGGGCTCCCTCTGGGCAAAGAAAAAGATAAGCAGGAGCAAGGCGACGCCCTTAGCCGTGACGCCGCTTCTACTTTTTCCCGCCCTTGCGGCGGGCACACCGACCCGGCTCAGGCCAAGTGCCGGGGCAGCTGCTCGACCGTTTCGCATCCGAGTTGCTCCATGACCTGTTGCAACTGCTTTTGCAGAATTTCGACAACCTGATCCCCTCCCCGCGCCCCCATCGCGCACACACCATACATCGGTGCCCGGCCAAGGAAAACGAACTCGGCCCCGCTGGCCAGGGCGACGGCGATGTCGGAGCCGGAACGGATGCCGCCATCCATGAGGATTTTCACGCGCCCCTTGAATTTCCCCGCCAGCTCGGCCGTGGCTCTCACCGTGGATTGCCCTTGGTCCAGTTGCCGGCCGCCGTGGTTGGAAACAATCAGTCCGTCGACGCCGGTGGAAATGGCAAGTTCGGCATCCTCCGGATTGACGATGCCCTTGATGACGAGGTTGCCTTTCCACTGGTCGCGGATGGCGCGGATACGGGATTCGGTGAGGCGGCCGTCGAAGGTTTTGTTCATGAAGAGACCGAGGTGTTTCATGGAGAGACCTGCCGGGATATAAGGCTTGAGTGTAGCGAATTGCGGAATGCCGGCGAAAAGCTGCGAAAACGACCAGGCGGGACGGGTGCACATTTGGAAGATATTGCGGAGCGTCATCTTCGGCGGCACGGAGAGCCCGTTCCGGATTTCCTTCGGCCGGTAGCCGAAGGTCGGCGTGTCGGCCAAGAGCACGAGGGTCTGGCATCCGGCATCGGCCGCACGGCGCAGGAGCTTGTCGCGCAGCGAGTCATCGGCGGGATGGTAAAGCTGGAACCAAAAGTCGCCGTCGGTGATCTTGGCGACCGCTTCGATGCTGGCGGTAGTGACCGTGCTGAGAACAAAGGGAATGTTGTGGGTGCGCGCGGTGCGGGCCAGGATTTCGCAGGACTTCGGCCACATCAGGCTCTGCAGGCCGACCGGAGCAATCCCGAACGGCATGGCATATTCGCGCCCGAAGATGGAGGTCTTGAGCGAGGCCCCGTGGTAGTCGCGCAGGTAGGACGGACGCAGTTCCACGGCACGGATGTCGCTGGTGTTTTTGTGGAGGTTGACCTCGGCCATGCACCCCCCGGAAAGGTAGTCGTGGGCGAAGCCGGGCATACGCTGCCGGGCACGCTCGGCCAGCAGCTCGATGGAAGGGTAACGAGGATTCATGAGGAATAGACAGACGGGTTGTTTGACAGAAGGCGGACGAACTTTTCGGCCTTGGCATCCCAAGTCGCGGTGTCGCGCGGGGCGAATTCGCCGATTTCGAAGGAGTCACGAATGAGCGCCCGTCCTTCGGCCAGCGACGCGAGGTCGCCGCGGGCGATCATTTGCGCGACGACATTGCCGAGGGCGGTCGCCTCGGAAGGTCCGGCCAGCACGCGGAGGCCGGACGCGTCGGCCGTCATCTGGTTGAGCAACGCATTGCGCGATCCGCCGCCGACGACGTGCAGCGTGTCAGGGAAGTCGGGCATCCAGTCCTTCATGCGGCGCAGGAGGAAGCGGTATTTGAGGGCCAGACTTTCGAAGATGACACGGGTTAGGCCGGCACGGGTGGACGGCGCGGTTTGACCGGATTTTTCCAGCCATGCCGTGATAACCGCGGGCATGTCGCAGTGACGCGAAAATTCGGGTGTGTCCGGGTCGATGAAGACATCGGTAGCCGTGCCAGCGGCTTTGGCCACGATGGATTCATACTCGAGTTTCTCCCCGCCTGCCTCCCAGTTGCGCTTGCACTCCTGCAGGAGCCACATGCCGGCGACATTTTTGAGGAAACGCGTGGTGCCGGCCAGGCCTTGCTCGTTGGAGAATTTCGCCGTGGCCGTGGCAGCGGTGACCAATGGCGCGTCGAGTTCGCGCCCGAGCAACGACCAGGTACCGGAGCTGAGGAAAAGCGGGTTCTTTCCCGTCGCCGGCACGCCGGCCACCGCCGAGGCCGTGTCATGGCTGCCACAGAGGACCACGTCGATCTTACCCGGCGAACCGTCCTCGCCGCGCAGGCGGCCGGCAATGCTGCAGGGCTCGCTGACGGCCGGCAGGATGGCCGGCGGGATACCAAGCACGGCGGCCAATTCGGTGTCCCATTCCGCAGTGCCAGCCTTGAGCAATCCGGAGGTGCTGGCGATGGTGCGCTCGACCGTGCGCTCGCCGCTCAGCCAATAAGTCAGCAGGTCGGGAATGAAGGCGAGGCGGGCGGCGGCTTTGACCACCGCCGGATGTTGCCGGGTTTCGGCCAGAAGCTGGTAAACCGTGTTGAAAAACATCGGTTGGAGGCCGGTGCGACGGTAGAGTTCCTCCGCCTTCACCGTCTCGGCCGCCACCTCCATCATCCCGTCGGTGCGCGCGTCGCGATACATCCACGGCAAGCCGAGCAGATGACCGCCCTCGTCGAGCAGCCCGTAGTCCACGCCCCAAGTATCCACCGCAACGGAAACGACCGCATCCCCATGCGCGGCCACGGCGCTGGCTATACCGGTGCGGATGTCGGCATAAATGCGCAACAGATCCCAATGCCAACCGTCAGGCAAAAGCACGCCGCCCGTGCGGAAGCGCGCCATTTCCTCCAGCGCGATCTTGCCGTGAGCGAAGATCGCAGCCATGACCCGGCCGCTGTCGGCCCCGAGGTCGACGGCGAGGTAGACGCGCTTACTCATGAGCATTCATCCTCCGCGCAGACAATGCGAAGGCCCTGCGAAACCAGAGCGGAGGCGACCTGCGTGGGCGGAGACGTTTCCGCGATCCAGACGTCCAGGTCCGCCCCCCCGGCAAAGAAGTAGCTGGAAGTCACGCCGCACTTCGAAGTGTCGGCGAGAAGGAAGACCTGCGCAGCGCGTTCCACCACGGAGTGCTTGAGTTGGGCTTGCGCCTCGCTGGCATCGCTGAAACCGCGGTCGGCATCAATGCCCCGACAGGAAAGGAAAGCCGCGTCGAGGTGGTAAATCTCCAGCGATTTTTCCGCGGCCCAACCGGTGCAGGACAAGGAACCCGGGTGCATGGTACCCCCGAGGAGGACGCAGGACACATCGCGTTTCTCAGCGAGAGCCAGCGCATTCTCGATGCTGTTGGTCACCACGGTGAGAGGGATGTCCGGCATGACCCGGACCAATTCCAGCACCGTCGTACTGGCGTCGAAATAAACCGTCTGTCCGGCGCGGAGCCGCCGGGCGGCGCAGCGCGCGATGGACTGCTTCTCGGTCGCGTGCTGCAAAGCGCGTTCGCCGGCCGGAAATTCGCGACGGTCCGCTTCGAGGCGGACTGCTCCCCCGTGCGTGCGGCGCAGAATACCTTCGGCTTCCAGCTTTTCGAAGTCGCGCCGGATGGTCTCCTCCGCCACGCCGGCCCGCTCGGCAATTTCCGAAGTGCGGAGACTGCCTCGTTCGTTGAGTTCATCCAGCAACCAGCGGTGGCGATCAATGGCAAGCATGAGCAGAGATTGGGAAAATGTGTGATTTCGCCCGAGTTAAGTCAACTTAAGAAGTTTCTGCTTGCATATTATGCCCAGATACGGACATTTTCCCACACTTCATGGCATCTCCCAACAAACTAAAATACGTAACCGCCCACTGGGACACCTCGGAAGCCAAAGCCTTGAGCGGAGTTGACGAGCTGGTCTACCGCTCCAATTGCCTGGGTCGCGACCAACGCATCACCAACACGGGCGGGGGCAACACCTCGGCGAAGGTCCTCGAGACCGACCCGGTGACGGGCAAGAAAGTCGAGGTGCTCTGGGTCAAGGGTTCGGGCGGGGACTTGCGCACCTCCCAGCGGGAAAACTTTTCTTCGCTCTACCGGGAGAAATTGACCGGCCTGCAAAAAGTTTACGGGGCGCGGGCGGACAAAGGCCTCAAATCACAGGCCGAGGACGACATGGTCGGCATGTATGCGCACTGTACCTTCGCTCTCAATCCCCGCCCGTCTTCCATCGACACGCCGCTGCACAGCTTCATCCCCCACCCGCACGTCGATCACACGCATCCCAATGCCGCGATTGCCGTGGCCGCCTGCGCGCGCAGCGAAGAAGCGACACGCGACATTTACGGCGACGAAGTTGTGCACCTCCCATGGATGCGCCCGGGTTTCGAACTCGGTCTCGCCATGCAAAAGGCCTGCGCGGACTACCCCCAAGCCGTCGGCTTCATCATGGGCCAACACGGGCTGATCAATTGGGGTGAGACCGGCCGCGAGTGCTACGAGCGCTCACTGCAACTCATCGAGCGCGCCGCCGCGGCGATCGAGGAACGCATCGCGGCCAACGGGGGCGAAGAGAAAATTTTCGGCGGTCCCCGCCACGGAGCCCTCCCGGAGGAGATTCGGACCAAAATCTGGAGCCGCCTCCTCCCCTGGCTGCGCGGCCAAGTCAGCCGCTCGCGGCGTTTCATCGCCACCGTGCAGGACGACGAGAAAATCCTCCGCTTTGTCGACTCGCAGGACGCCCCGCGCCTTGCCGAGCTCGGCACGAGTTGCCCAGACCACTTTCTCCGCACGAAGATCAAACCTCTCTACGTCGCCCTCGATGCGGTGCCGGCCGGGTTGGATGACGCGCAACTGGACACCTTCGTCGATAAACTCCAAAAGAAGCTTTCCGCCGGCCTCGATGCCTATCGAGCGGACTACGCCAAATATTACGAGGCCTGCAAACGCCCCGATTCCCCCGCCATGCGCGACCCGAACCCGACCGTCGTGCTCATCCCCGGGCTCGGCATGGTCGCCTTCGGGAAGGACAAATCCGAATCGCGCGTCACCGCGGAATTCTACAACTGCGCCGTCGAAGTGATGCGCGGTGCCGAAGCACTCGGCGGTTACATTTCTCTGCCGCAGCAGGAAGCTTTCGACATCGAATACTGGGCGCTGGAAGAGGCGAAGCTACGCCGCATGCCGCCCGAAAAGGAAATGGCCGGCCGCGTGGTCATCGTCATCGGTGCGGGCAGCGGCATCGGACGCGAAACAGCCCGGCGCCTTGTCCGCGAAGGTGCGCAGATTGTCTGCGCCGATTTGAATCCCGAGGCCGCGCAGAAGACCGCCGACCAAATCCTGGAGAAAACCGGAGTCGGCATCGGCGTGGCCGGCACGGGTATTTCCGGCTGTGGCCCGGCCATCGCCGCACAAGTGGATATCACCAAGCGCGAGAGCATCCGTGCTATGTTCGACCGCGTCATCCTCGCCTACGGCGGCTTCGACGCCATCGCGGTGACGGCCGGCATCTTTGTGCCCAGCGACACCACCGGTCATATCCCGGATGACAAATGGGCCCTGACCTACGCGATCAATGTGACCGGTAGCTACCTCGTTACGGACGAGGCCGCGGGGATTTTCCGCGAGCAAGGACTTCGCGGCGCCATCGTCCTGACCACAAGCGCCAATGCGGCCGTGGCCAAAAAGGGCAGCGTGGCCTACGATACATCCAAGGCGGCAGCAAACCATCTGGTGCGGGAAATGGCGGTTGAACTGGCTCCTCTGGTCCGCGTCAACGGCGTGGCGCCCGCCACGGTGGTGCAAGGCAGCGCGATGTTCCCGCGCGACCGCGTGATCGGTTCCCTCGCCAAATACGGCATCCCCTATTCCGAAGAGGAAAGCGACGACTCGCTCACCACCAAGCTCGCGCAGTTTTATGCCGATCGCACCCTGACCAAATCCCCGATCACCCCGGCCGACCAAGCGGAGGCGTATTTTCTCCTTTTATCCGACCGTCTGGGCAAAACCACCGGCCAAATCATCACGATTGACGGAGGCTTAGCCGAGGCATTCCTCCGCTGATGGACACCAACTCCGAAACACCCACACCCACCATGCACCAGCAATCCAGCCCGGTTGCCGCCACGGCGATCTTCAAACCACGCAACCTTGAAGCAATTCCCCAGCGGGTTGCGGAAATCGCCATGCTCCGCGGACTCGGCTACTCTTTTCGCGAAATAGGAAAGCAGTTCAGCGTCACCCCGCAAGCCGTGTCACTCATGCTCTCGCGCCACCGCCGCTCGCTCAAATCCCTCGGCACGGCTGTGGAATTAGGCAACCTCTCGGCGCGCGCCGTCAACGCCCTCGGTCGCCACGGAATCAAGTCCCGGGGAGAAGCCCGCAACGCGGACGTTGTGCACCTGCTCCGCCACGAGCGGAATTGCGGGAAAAAAACCCTCGACGAAATCGCCCACTGGCTCGACGGCGACAACGGGGGGCAATAGGAAAAGTCACGGCTTCCTTCTACGAGGCTGTGCGCGAAGCTTACGGCCTGCTTGGCGTCGATAGCGAAGCAGCCCTCGGAATTCTCGCCCGCACCCCGATCTCCGTCCACTGCTGGCAGGGCGATGACGTCGGCGGATTCGAATCCTCCTCGGCCGGCGATCCGGGAGGCGGCCTTGCTGTCACCGGCAACTATCGGGGCCGCGCCCGCACCGCGGAGGAATTACGTACGGCCCACCGGCGAGTCACGGTCCCGAGCTTTGTGCCGTGGTTTTGCGGACCACGCAGGATTGCCGCTCCACCCATTTCTTGATTGCGTCCTCAACGGACCCAGAAACGGTGGTGATTCCAAGCCCAGCGTGAAGCGCACGAGACAAGATCGTCTCCGCACGTGCCCTCAATCGCACATCCGGGATCTTCTGAATCCGTGCGACTACATCCGTGTGAGGAATCGCTCCGTGTGCGGCGTCCTCTACGTCGGAGATAAGATCTTGAGCGAATGTCCTTTTGCCGGTGCCCAGAGATCGGTCTCCTGTGCCCAGCAAAATGTAGAAGCGACGGAACAATCCATCGCGGTGAATGTTGAAACACGCACGCAGATGCTCGGTGCGGAAGTCGTGCTGGAGCGATGCCATGCGAATATTCACAACAAAACTCACAACAACGTCAAGCAATGTGCATCACGCCAACGCAGGGGATTTCGTTGATTACCAACTACTTACAGTGTAGCAGCTTTTTAAGCTTGCTGCATTGGGGTCCCGAGGGTTCGAATCCCTCCCTCACCGCCACTCTTCATAATCACCACGAGGATAGGTACTTGCAAGGAAATCCTACGGAGTAGGCGGAGGATTTCATAACTGTTTTCATAAGAACAACGCCAATCACGGACCCCCGTGGAGCCGGATTCCGAGGCGAATCCTACCGTCCGTAGTTGGGTGCGATTCCGGGTCTCTTCCGTGAGCGGACGCTATAAAATCGGACAATTTTCACACCGGCTCCCCGCCCTGCCACGCAAAGGAAACCTCCGGCACGCTCTGTCCCTTGATGGATTGCCGCACGTAGGTCTCGAGGCCCGCGTCGGACATTTTGAAATTCTCGCTGGACGGGAACAGTTTTTCTTTCTCGAGGTAGAAGCAGTATTTGCAGTCGAGGTTGCAGATCGGCCCGATGGGCTTGGTCATGACCTGAAAGGCCCGCACCGGACCCGCCGTGGGTTGCTGCGCCGCTGTCATCGGACCGTTCAAGCTCCGCCCGCACCGGTGATCAAGGTTTGCGGGGTCCTTCCCCATGCCCGGTCGACACGTTCGCCGATCGAGTTCACGAAGCCCTCCTCCGTGCCGCGGCGCACCAAGGCCAGGACCGCGCCCCCGAAGCCGCCGCCGGTCAGGCGCGCGCCGAGGCAGCCGGGGATGGCGCGCGCCCCGGCCGCCAGAAAATCCAGCTCCTCGCAGGAGTTTTCGAAAAGTGTCCGCGAACTCTCGTGCGATTCGTTCATGAGTTGCCCGACCTTGGTCAGATCACTCGCACGGAGCGCCTCGACTGCCGCCGCCACGCGCGCATTTTCACCGACCACGTGCCTCGCTCGTCGCAAGGGCGCACCCTGTAATCGACCGCTACGCTCCGCTTCGTCGATCAGCCGCATCGTGGCCTCGCGCAACTTCCCGACCCCAAGGACCCGCGCCGCTTCCTCGCATTCGGCGCGGCGTTCGTTGTAGGCGCCGTCGGAGAGCGCATGCTTGACCCCGCTTTGCACAATAACAAAGCGCACTTCAGGCGGGACCGGAACACGTTCCACGTCGAGTGAACGGCAATCGAAAAACACCGCATGATCCCGCGCGGCGAAGAGCGACGTCACCTGATCGAGCAACCCGCACCGCACCCCGGCAAACTTGTGCTCGGACTCCTGCCCGATCTTGGCCAACTCCATTTCGTCGAAGCTCGTGCCCCACGCCGCCTGTAACGCCCGCGCCGTGGCGCATTCCAGTGCCGCACTGCTGCTCAGCCCTGCACCCATCGGCACGGTGCTGCGTATCTCCAACTCGACCCCGAGAGCCTTCGCCCCGCGGGAGATGAAACCTGCCGCGACGCCGATTGCGTAGTTGGCCCAAGACCCAGCTTCCACCGGACTTAGAGTGCCCAGGTCGCATGTGCGCACTTCTCCAAAATCCGCAGCCCGCAGGACAAGTTGCCGGTCGCCGGTGAATCGCGCCGTGACCGATGCACCGACCTCAAGGCCGATGCCGAGAACAAGGCCATCATTGTAGTCGGTATGATTTCCGAGCCACTCGGCGCGGCCTGGCGAGAATGCTGTCATGGCAAATTCCTTCGGCATGCCGAGACTCTATCTTGGCCAGGACTCTCTCTCCAGCGCCGGCACGGCCGAGGCGAAACTTTGGAGGCCATATTTTCCATCGTTCCAAACGGTGTCCGTGTTTTCTCGCTTTTGCGTCGGCGCCGCCGCTCAAGATGACAAGCGAGCCGGGGTCAGCCGCGGGGCGAGAAGCTGAACGAACCCCAAGGCAACGAGAGAGGCCGAGGCGGCCTTACGGCTGGTTAGGCAGCAACTTGAGGCTGACGTCGCTCAACTCGAAGGTATCAGAGGAAAGCAATTCGTGCGTGTTGAAGCCGAGAGCATCGAACGTGCTGGTGGCCGGTTGCGAGTCGACACCGGAATACTGGGCGATGGGAACTCCGGGCGTCGCCTCGGGCGACAGACTGGCGCTGACCTCGATTTGGCCGTTGGACATCTTCAGTGTCATGTTGAGGAAATAGACGTCGTCCTTGATATTGCGGAAGGGCACGGTGGACTCACCAAGAACGCGGGTGGTTGCTTTATCGTAGGAATCGTCGTTGCCCGGTTCGCTCGCGAAGAGGCCGCCTTTGGGAAATTTTTTGTCAATGCCGGCGTAGGCCGTATAACCCAGCCAACCACGGCTATGGTCCCTCGACCGCTTCTGGTAGATGCCGAAACGGAAATTGCCCATGCCGGATACACCGGTAAATGAGGCCTTGGCATTGAGCTCGAGAGTTTCGCCCTCGGCCAAGTCAGTTTTGGGAAAAAAAGCGGCCTCGCTCCTGCCTTTGTCGCCGAAAGCCGGACCGGTGAAGATGATATTCCCGCCGTCCTGCGTGGGCCCGAAGGCCTTGGCCTTGTCTCCAATGACCACCCAGTCGGTGATGTTGATCGTTCCGTCCGCGGCAGGCGGCGCGGCCACTTGGGCTGAAGCCAAGGCCGAGAGGAGAGATGACAGGGTTAGGCAGAGAAGGGATTTCATGATGAGGTGTATTAACGGCGGAAGAAGGACGGAGTCAACCCGGTTTTGCAAATAATGTCCATGGTCGTGCATCATTGTTCATTGTGGGTTGCGGTATTCGTCCTTTTCCATAATCTCTGGCCTTACCACCACGCACCAAACTTACAACTCTGCTTATTTTCCATGAATAGAACATTCCTCCACCTCGTGAGCTTCGGCGCCTTCGCCTTCACTCCCCTCGCCCCCGCAGCCGCAATGCAGCAGTTCTTCCGGGAACCCGACGCCCCTTTCCTTGTCAGCGCTGACGAGACGGTCGAAAGAGTGACCTTGCCCGAAGTTGTTGCGGCGGCGCCATCGCTCTTCGGCAGGTTGACCGGAGAAAAGGCGGTGGCCCCTGTGGCGGTGTCACAAGCTCAAGCCGTGATCGACGCAACGCGTGTCAAAAGCCCGGACGCGGTCCTCATCTTCGAGACCCGTGGGCCGATTCAAGTGACCGATACACCACTGCGTCTTGGTTCGCGCATGTTCCTGCAGGTCTCGGCTGGCGGCGGAATAATCGCGGCCGACAATTGCACCGCAGCAAGCTTGATCGAGATCAAAGACGCGGAAGCGGTCACCATCTTCTCCCGAGGTCCGGGCATCGGTGTGATCGACGGCCGCGGCAAACCGGTGACCGGCATCAGCGTGACGGGCGGAGCGAGAATCAACCTCGACAGGCTCGTCGTGCAGAAGTGCGGAACGGCCGGCATCGATTACCGCGGCCGGGATGCGGCGGCAGTCAACCAAGCCGCCAGCGCGACACGTTGCCACTTCTCGGAAAACGCCGACGGGCTGCGCGCGGACCAGACGGCTGCCTTTCAGTGCCTGAACAATGTCTTTTCCAAAAACACCGGCAGAGCACTGACCATCGCTTCAATCAACAGCATCGTTGCAGGGAACCAATTCCAGAACAACAAATCCGCCATCCGCAGCGCTTCCGATCGGGGAGTTATTGCGCGCAACAGGATCGGCGACGAGGCCGCGCTCGAACTCACGGTGGAAAGCCGGGGAAACCTCGTGACAGAAAACATCGGCACCGGAACGGCGCACCTGTTGGTCATCGCGGGTTCGACCCAGCAGGTTTTCCGCAATGACCTGCCTGGCACGGCGACCATTGATGGCGGAGCCAAGGATGTTTTCATCATCGGAAACGCGAGGCTGGCCGTCGATTCCGGCGCCCCCGGATTGAGGCTCTTCAATCCCCCGACCTTCGGCCATCCTCACCAGGATCCGGTCATTGTCGCCGGGATGGGACGTTTCGATTTACCGGTCATCACGGGCGGCAAACTGCAGCGGGACAAAGACAAAGAACCCGGCATTCCCGCGGTCGATCTGGCGGTCGCGCAGGAAGCCTTGAACCTCGCGCGGACTGAACATCCCGACGACGTTCTCGTGCTCAAGTTGCAGGGTGAATTCGTCTCCCGCAACCCCGCCGGCCTCGAGTTGCCGCCGAACACCTGCCTCATTCTCGAAGGCCGCATCCTTGCCGAGTTGGGCACACCGCTCGAACCCGCCTGGGACCGCGCCGCGGAGCACTCGCAGATCATTCTCTTGCCCAAGACCGGCTACTCCTCGGTCTCCGGCGGCAAACTAGACTGCGCGCGCCAGGCCTTCTTCCCCATCAACGCCAAGACCGGGAGCGTCGCGGTGATCGAAGGCGTGAGCCTTGCCTCCGGCGCGCGCGAAGGCATCAACACGAAGACCCGCTCGAAGGATCCGGTGTTCATCTATCGCTGCAACGTTTACGCGAACGGCGGACGCGGCATCTGGGCCCACGTCTGCACGCGCGTTCACTCCATCGCCAACAATTGCGTGGCCAACAATATGGACGGGATCGACCTCGACGCCGGCAGCATTGACGGCACGGCGCTCTTCAACACCTGCACCGGCAACCGCCGTCACGGTGTCTTCATTGAAGAAGGCATCACGCACAACATCGCCTTCGCAAACACGCTCAACGCGAACCTCCAGGCCGGCGTTCATGTCTGGAACGAGGAAGTGAAGAAAAACACCGGCCTGAATGTGATCTCCGCCAACGAGTGCAACGGCAACCGCCGAGGCACCAGCGTGGGTGGACGTGCTTCGGATATGACCGCCAACCAGAATTTCTTCTTCAACAATATCTGCCGCGAGAACTGGCTGAACGGAATCTTGGCCGGCAACTCGCATGCCACGGGAAACTTCTTCAGCCAGATTGTCGTCGGACAGAGCAACGAGGAAGATATCGTCAACCCTGAGATCGCGGAGGCTGTGTTTCTGAATACAATCCAGCCAGCCACGCCCTGACGCCACCTTGAAGCAATGACCTCCCCCCTTCTCCTTGCCGCAAATACCGGGCCGCTCTCGACCCTCGACATCATCCTCTTTCTCGTCTTTGTCGTCGGGGTCGTTGCCGTCGGCATTTATCAGGGCGAGAAAGCCGTGCAAGGCAAGGACGGCTCGGGCGGCGCGGCGGGATACTTCCTCGCCGGTCGTGGCCTGACTTGGTGGTTGGTCGGATTTTCGCTCATCGCGGCCAACATCTCGACCGAACAATTCGTCGGGATGTCCGGCGCGGCGGCGGACTGGCTGGGCATGGCCATCGCTTCCTACGAATGGATGGCCGCCATCACGCTCGTCGTAGTCGCGTTCGTTTTCCTGCCGAAACTGCTGCGCTGCGGCATCTACACGATTCCCGAATTCCTTGAATACCGCTACGGCGCTTTCTCGCGATTCATCATGGCCGTGGCCACGCTGGTCATCCTCGTCGGCGTTCCGACCGCATCCGTCGTTTATTCCGGAGCGAAGGTCGTCTCGGTGTTTTTCCAAGGACACTCGCTGCTCGGACTCGACTTCGGTTCGGTCACCGTCGGTTGTTGGATCATCGGTCTTTCGGCCGCCCTTTACGTGATGGTCGGCGGTCTGCGGGCCTGCGCGTGGACCGATCTGGTGTGGGGGGTCTCTTTGATTCTCGGCGGTGCGATGGTCATGTGGCTCGCCTTCAGCGCGCTGGGTCAAGCCGACCCGGCGCAACTCATCACCACCAAGGTTGCCACTTCCTCCGCCACGGTCGACCAACTGGACGGAGCCAACGCGTGGGAAAGATTCCAGATGCTCAACAGCGGGCCAGCCGCAGCCGGCGAAAATCTGGCGGGCGGAAAACTGCACATGATCCGCCCGGCCAGCGACCCGAGCATCCCGTGGACCGCATTGCTCATCGGCCTTTGGATCCCCAACTTTTTCTACTGGGGACTGAACCAATACATCGTCCAACGGACCTTGGGGTCAAAATCACTCGCCGAGGGACAGAAGGGCATCGTCTTCGCTGCCGCGCTCAAACTACTCATCCCGTTCATCGTCGTCATCCCCGGTATTCTTTGCTTCAACCTTTTCAGCGGGGAGCTTCGCGACGAGGCTGTCCGCAAAAACCAAAGCACCCTCGCGGGCATGGTCGCAGCGACCTCCGTGGGGCATCCCTTCAGCGAAAGTTTTGCCTTCAACGATCCGGGTCTGGCCGGTGATGTGCTTGCGCACAACGCGCGGGCCGCAGGTCTTTCGGAGCCCGTACTGCCGCAAGACGCGGCAGCGGCCGAAGTTGTCGCGGCCAACGAGGCGCTGCTCGCCCAGCTTCCGGCGGGAGCCTCCGTGGGAACGAAACTTATCGGGTATGACTACGACGCGGCCTTCCCCACCCTCCTGCGCGAATTGCTCAAGCCGGGCATCTCGTGGTTCGTCCTCGCCGCCATTTTCGGCGCGGTAGTCTCGTCGCTCGCTTCGATGCTCAACTCCGCCGCAACCATCGCCACGATGGACCTCTACCACAAAGTGCGGAGGGATGCCTCGCAGTCGTCCCTCGTTCTTTGGGGCAGGCTGTTCACCCTGCTCTTTGTCGTCATCGCCTGCCTGATTGCGCCGCATCTCGGCGATCCCGCTTTCGGGGGAATCTTCAACTTCATCCAGGAGTTCCAAGGATTTATCAGTCCGGGAATTCTCGCGGTTTACCTCTTCGGATTTCTCGTTCCCCGCACCCCGCGCTACGCCGGTTGGATGGGCATCCTGCTCAACGTGCTGCTTTACGGGGCCCTGAAATGGTTCATCGCCCCCGAGGTGGCGTTCCTCAACCGCATGGCCATCTGCTTCGGTTCGGTCGTCGCGGTGCTGGCGGTCATCACTTGGCTTCGCCCCATGGCCACTCCCGCCGTCATCCCCACCACCGACCTGGTCAATCTCGAATCCTCGAAGGGCGCGAAAGTTGTCGGCATCGGCGTGGTCTTGGCCACCCTCCTACTTTATGCCCTGTTCTGGTAGCAGCTCCGCCTTGCGACGCGTCTTGGCACTGCTGCTGTTCGCGGTGACGGGTGCACCGGCAGCGGATCCACGGCAAGCAGACGTCGTAGTCTACGGCGCGACCGCCGGGGGCGTCATGTCGGCCATCGCCGCGGCGAAACACGGGGCGAACGTCGTTCTGCTCGAACCGGGCAACCACGTCGGTGGTATGCTTTCGGGCGGATTGGGCCGCACCGACATGGACCGGCAGGAGAACGTCATCGGCGGACTCGCCCTGGAATTCTTCCGCCGCGTGGGACGGCATTACGGCGAAGAAGTAGCGTGGACTTTCGAACCGAGCGTGGCGGAGAAAGTCCTCAAGGAAATGCTCGCGGAGCAAAAGATCACCGTGGAATTCGACCGTTCGTTGCGGTCGGTCGAGAAAGAGAACGGTGTTCTGACCCGAATCTTGACGACCGACGGCAGCGAATACCGCGCGCCGGTTTTCATCGACGCGACTTATGAGGGCGACCTGATGAAGGCAGCCGGTGTCTCCTACGCCGTGGGCCGCGAGGCCCGACGGTTGCACGGCGAGTCGCTGGCCGGACGCCGCGAGATCCTGCGCAGCAACCATCAGGTGAATTTCCCCATCTCACCGTGGAAGGACGGCAAACTTCTGCCCCACATCACGGCGGAGGAAGACCTCGTCCCGACCGGCGAGGGCGATGGCAAACTGCAGGCCTACTGCTTCCGCTTGTGCCTGACCGACGTCCCGGAAAACCGCCTGCCGGTCTCGCCTCCGGAGAACTACGATCCCGCCGACTACGAACTGTTGCGGCGGTGCTTCGAGGTCGGAGGCGAAAAAGTCAACGGCGTCCTCGGGATCAAACGCATGCCCAATGGCAAATCCGACGTCAACGCCGGTGCGCCCATTTCACTCAACCTGTGCGGGGCGAACCAAGATTATCCGGACGCCTCGCCGGAACGGCGCAAGGAAATCTGGAAGCAGCACCTCGATTGGGCGCGCGGTCTTGTTTACTTCGTGCAGAATGATCCGTCGGTGCCCGAAGGCGTGCGGAAAAAATACGCGCCTTGGGGACTCTGCAAGGACGAGTTCACCGACACCGGAGGATGGCCGCACCAGATGTACATCCGGGAAGCGCGGCGTATGCAGGGTGAACACGTCCTGACCCAGCATGACTTGATGAAGGATCGACGCAAAGACGACTGCATCGGGATGGCTGGATACAACATCGACATCCGCGAGGTCCAATGGGTCTCGCTGCGCACTTTCTTTTTCCCCAGAGCGGAAGATCAAGTCTACATGGAGGGCTACGTCAGCCAACCCGTCGAGCCATGGGACATTCCCTACCGTGCCCTCCTGCCAAAGTTCGGCGAATGCCAAAACCTCCTCGTGCCCGTCTGCATCAGCGCTTCGACCATCGCCTTCGCCTCCTTCCGCATGGAGCCGCAATTCATGATCGCGGGTCAAGCCGCCGGAACCGCCGCCGCCATGGCTGCGAAGTCCGGTATCCCCGTCCACAATGTGCCGATCGACGAACTCCAAAAAAACCTCGCCGCTGCAGGACAAATCCTCCGCGCGCCGTAACCAATCTGCGAATCCTCGCGTTAAAAAAAAATGCCTCCCGTCCTATGATCCGCCGACTTTTCATCGCGCTCCTCGCGCCGCTTGCACCCATCGCTGCGGAAACCTCATCGCCCGCTATGCTCGGCCGGATCGTCATTCGCGAGGGCTGTTTTTTCGATACTGGCACGGGCAAGACTTTCCACCCTCTTGGCGTGAACTATTTCCGTATCGCTCCAATTCGGGAGGGGAAAGAGGGTCACTCGACCTTCAGCCCTGGCAGCTACGACGAGGAGTTTGTCAACCTGATGATGGAAACTCTGGCGCGAGACGGGTTCAACACGGTTCGCACCTTTTTGAGTTACCACAGCGGCGCGAACGGCATTGTTGCAACCTCCAAGTCCGGTGAACCCAGCCCAGCCTACCTTCTCAATGTGATCCACTTTTTTCGGGCGGCGCAGGCTCACGGAATTCGTGTCATTTTGACTTGGGACACTTGGATGCCGGAATCCCGCGCTTGGGCGGAGATGCCACTTTCCAACGAAAGCGAATACGGGTGGATTCCTGCGGCCGGCCATGATTTCAAGACCAACGGCTTTCGCCTCAGTCCGGAACCCAGCCGCGCGAGGGCCAACGCCATCAGCGCGCCTCTCCAGAGTCTGAAGACGAGTGCGCCGGATTTGGTGCCCGTCGTGCTGGCTTGGGAACTCGAAAACGAAGTCCATTTCAACCTCGATCAAGAACCCTTCCTGAGCCGGTCAACCGCCTTTGCATTTGGGGGCCGCACATTTGACCTTGGCGCGGACAGCGGCGCCCAAGCGCTCATGGACGCCACCAGCATTTCCTGGGCGAATGCCTGCGCCGATGCCATCCACGCCGTCGATCCCGAGGCCCTGGTGAGCGCGAGCATTTTCACCTTCCACGCCGTCGGCAGGCAAGGACCCGGCACCTGGTCGAAGGATCAGACAAATGACATGCGCATCCCCGCGCGGCCCCTCGCCTTGCTGGAAAGCCGACTCGATTTTGTGGATATCCACATCTACGCGGGCCAATCGGAATCCGAGTCGATCGCCCAACATCTCAAGCGCGACCTCGACTCCGTCGAAATGTCCCACCTCGCCCGCGAGGCCCGCCGCCTCGGCAAACCAATCCTCCTCGGCGAAAGTGGCGTCGCCGCGCGCCACATGCGCCGAGGCCCAGACTGGCAGACGATTCCCCACGAGACCGGCGTGAACCTGCTGCGTGAATTTCACCAGGCACTCTCCCCATTTTCCTTCGCGGGCGTCTTGCACTGGCACTACGGAAGCCCGGATAGCACCGCGCAAGACGAGCATCCCGCGCTCCACCTCTTTCCGCAATATGCCGAAGCGATTCGCCCCGACCGGTAAAGGTTGGCGGCATCACTCTCACGACCGCTAAAGCATCTGTGCAGGACAATCCTTGAGGCTCTTCTCAGGCTCTCGGTGATTTTGCTCTGAATCGAACGCTGGGCTTGCCCTCAAAGTGGGCATCCTGAGTCCATAGGATGGCGTCGTGTTTCTTCGCGACGGCGTAAATGACGGAATCCGCAAAAGCCAACCCCTCTTCCAGCCCCAATGCAGCGGCTTCCATCGCAAGACCGGCATCCAAATCCACCAAAGTTCCCTGATGCATCGCTGCCACAGCCGAGAAAGCCGCATCTTCGCCTCGCTCCCTCAAAACGACCTGGGAAACCTCATAGATACACACCGAGGGAACCACGAGAAGGTCCGTGTCCTCGATCGCCTCGGCAAAGAAGTCCGCCTCCGGCTCGTCCGCGAAGTAGGCCAGCCACGCCGAAGAGTCCACCAGATTCACAGGCGGTCGCCCTCCCGAACCAGTGTCGTGTCCATGCCCTTCAGATATCCGCGCAGTTTTCGAACTTCCCGCACGGGGATGATTTCGATCCGATTCTTAAAAGAAAACACCTTGGCTTTTTCGCCAGACCGCAGTCCTATGCCTTCACGAATTTTATGTGGGATAACAACTTGGAACTTTGGAGGAATGGTAACAGTTTTCATGTGTCACACGGAACCCCGATCGATCGGGGTGTCAAGGATTGGTGGAATTGAAGACGACGCACGAAGACCCGTGAACTGGATGTTCTCTCACGGAGGCACCGTCACACGGAGGGTGTGAAACTTTGCCGATGTGGTTGGCGAAAATAGCCGCGGTCTTTTGCGCGGGGGCTATGGGGTTTCCTTGGTCGGTTTTGCGCCGAAGCGATCGACAGGGAAGACGAGGATGCGGGAGGCGTCTTTTTGATTTTCGGGTGTGCAGGCGGCGAGGACGGCAATGACGGCGCCTTGTTCGTCGAGGACGACATTTGGTCGCTCGATGCGGAGAAATTTCTCCTCGCTGCCGTCGGCGAAGCGGATGGGGATTTGGTTGGTAAAGAGCGGGTCTTTTGAAACCAATTCGTAGGAGAGACCGTCTTTGGAGGTGTAGTAGGCGAAGCTTTTGTGGAAACCGGTGGCGAAGCCGTGGAGGTCGGTGAGCAGCATGTGGTAGCGTTCGCCATCATGCCAGAGGCACGGGTCCTCGTTTTGGAAATTGCCGGGGAGAGCGTTTTCACTCCCCTTGTGCAGCATCGTGTAGGGACCAAAAATCGAATCCGCCCGGTAGGCGTGAATGTGGTGCAGTAACTCGTCGAATTCCTTGCTCCCCGGGAATTTGGGGTTTTCCACCTTCACTTTGCCTACGCCATAAACGGAGCCGTCCTTGTGGATCCAAAGCCCCGGGTTGTTTGCCGGGATGCACCAGTCCTTGCGGCGTTCCCAGGGGCCTTCGACTGAATCGCTGACCGCCACGCCGCTTTTCCACGCCGGAATGCCTAGGTGGTAGAGGTAATATTTCCCGTCGTGGAAGGCGATCTTCGGGTTGTGGCAACCATCCGAATCAAAAAACTCTCCAGGGCGCGGGCGAAAGACCTCACCGGCGAAAGTGTAGGGCCCGAGCAGATTCTTCGATCTGGCGCGCACGATGTAGCTGGATTTCCATAGGTTGAAATTTTCACTCGGCCAGCAGGAGGCGAACATGTGGTAGGTATCGCCGACTTTGATGATGGAGGGATCCCAGAGGTGGAATCCTTCGCGCTGGAAACCGCCGTCACGGAGCGGCAGACCCATCTTGGCCTTGAGCGGATTGTCGGTCGGTTCGGTGGTGTAGGGTTGGAAGGGTTTCTCCGCTGCGTTCGGTTGAAGGGCGGTGGAAATGGCGGAGGAGAAAATGAAGCCCGCCAGCGCGAGAGTGGTTGATTTTTTCATCATTTGGAAATTGTCAGGTTGGTGGGATCGTAACCGGTGTTGGGTTGCGGCATCTGCGCCTTCACATCAGCACGCCAGTCGTGCAGTCGGGTGGTCAGCGCAGCGGCGGTCTCTGGCTTGTCTGTGGCGAGGTTGTTTCTTTCCGCGATGTCGTTCCTGAGGTCGTAGAGTTCCACGCGCATGTCCTCATACCACTCGATGAGTTTGAAATCGCCCAAGCGCACGGCTCCGTAGGGCGATCCGCCTTGGTTGCTGTAGTGCGGGTAGTGCCAGAAGATCGGGCGCTCGGGCGAATCCTCACCTTCGAGTTCGGGCACGAGGCTGGTGCCGTCAAGGTGCTGCTGCGGAAGAGGCGGCAGCCCGGCCATGGCGAGGATGGTGGGGAAAAAATCCGGGGAGGCCACCGGCTTGGGGCAAACACTACCCGGGCGGGTGGTGCCGGGCCACTTGACCAAGAGCGGTTCGCGCACGCCACCTTCGTAGGGCCAGCCTTTGCCCGCACGCAGCGGCAGGTTGGAAGTCGGCGAACCCTCGGCGGTGGAGAGCCCGCCATTGTCCGACGTGAATATGACGATGGTATCTTCGTCGAGTTTCAGTTCTGCGAGTTTGTCGAGGATGCGGCCGACATTGTCATCGAGGTTTTCGACCATCGCGGCGTAGGCGGGGTTGTTTTGCACCTGCCGCACGGCGCGGCCGTTGTCGTCGAGGAACTCGGGGCTTCCCCCGGCGGGAAGCTTGGCCGCTTTGGCTTTGTATTTTTCCAACAAGGCGGGTTTGGCCTGCAGCGGGTTGTGGACGGCGTAGTGCGAGAGGTAAACGAGGAACGGCTTTTCGCGATTCTGCTCGATGAAGCGGATCGCCTCGCTGGTGAGACGGTCGGTGAGGTATTCCCCCTCCGGTCCATCCGGCAGGTTCGGGAGTTTATACGGGCTGAAATAGGATGGTGGCGTGCCCTTTCCGCAACCGCCCAGGTTGAGGTCGAAGCCCTGATGCTCGGGCCAATGCTCGGGCGATTCGCCGAGATGCCATTTTCCGAAGAAAGCGGTTTTGTAGCCGCCGGCCTGCAAAGCCTCGGCGAGGGTGACTTCATCGAGCGGCAAGAATGGCTGAATCGCAGGCCGCTTGAGCTGCTGGTCCGGTTTGTCCTCGCGGCCCGGCAGCCAGTCCGTGATGCGCAAGCGCGCGGGGTCTTTGCCGGTCAGGATGCTCGCGCGCGCCGGCGAGCAAACAGGCGCGGCGGCGTAGGCATCGGTAAAGCGCATGCCTTCCTCCGCCAGGCGGTCAAGATTGGGCGTTTCGTGAAAAGTGCTTCCGTAGCAACCGATGTCCGCCCAGCCGAGATCATCGGTGAGGATGAAAACAATGTTCGGCTTCCCCGCCGCGGGAGCGGCGTGCAGCAAAGCGGCTGCGGCGAGCAGGCCCGCGGCTCCGAGAAGGCCGCATTTCAAAAACGAGAAAAGAGGGAAGGAAGATTTCATTGGACTGGGAGCAGCGTAAGACTTTTGAGGAGCATGAGTTCTTTGCCGGTGATGTCACCGGCTTCGACCTTGATGTCGAATTCCCCGGGCCTGAGCACGAGGCGGCCGAGGTCTAGGGCGACATTCATACCCTGCTGCCGCACTTCGCCCTTCAATGTCTGATCACCGATCGAAACGGTGAAGGTGCCGGCAAAGGTTTGCTCGCTTCGGGCGGCTACAGCGCCCCCGTCGCTTTCGACTTTCGTTTTGCCGGCCTCGGGTGCGTCGTAGTGCACGACGACCTCGAACGTGGCGGGCTTGACGAGCCTGGTTTTCCAACGGACGGCACAGTCTTTGCTTGTCCAACCCTTGGCGTGCGAGGTGATCGAGGTGCCCTTGCCGAGACTCCAGCCTTTGCGATCAACCGGCCCGAGCAGCTCCGCGGTGAAGACGCTGAGTTTGTTGTCGGTATTGGTCTGTAAAAGTCTTGCCGGATCGCCGGTAGGGCGGGTTTTGCAGTGCACCGCAATGACGCTGTCGGCCGCGTCCGGTGGCAATGCCGGTAGCGTGATCTGAAGGTCGGGACCGATTCGCTCGCATGGGAGGAGCGTTGCCGAATCGGCGAGCAGCGTGGCGCCGGAGACTTCGGCATCAAGCCCGCCGACGAGAAGTTTTCCATCCCTCGGCCAATCGAAAACATGAAGGTACAAGGTGCTTTCCTTGAGCGTGGATTCCCCCCAACTCTGCGGGGCCAATGGCGTTCGCACCGTGCCGCGGATGGATTCGCCGTTGACCTTCCACCATTGGGCGATGGCGTCGAGAATTCGGCGATCTTCTTCCGCGAAGGTGCCGTCACCTTTCGGGCCGATGTTCAGCAGCAGGTTTCCGCCACGGGCGGCGGCTTTGGCGAGGAGTTGGATGAAGTGCCCAGCCGGCTTGTGGGATGTGTCGTGGGCGTGGTAACCGTAGGATTCATTGGTGGTCGGAATGGCTTCCCAGTCCTGCTCTTCGGGCGCCGTCATGGGACCGAATTCGGCGGGGCGGTCGGAGGTGGTGTGGTAATCGCCGTAGGCGGAACCCGCGATCCGGCCGTTGAGGATCAGACCCGGATCCTCTTTGCGGAGGGCGGCGAGGATTTCGAGGTTCAGTTCCTGGGGATTTTGGTGCGGCGTGTCGCCCCAGAGGATGGTGGGCCGGTAGTCGCGGATGAGTTCAAGCAGTTGCGGCAGCGCCTTGCGCTCGACGCAGGCCTCGCGGCGCTCGGGGCCGTTCGGTTCGGGAAACCGCGGATCGCCGGAGAGAGACCAGTCGACGGCATGGGAATAATAGACACCCAGCTTTATTCCGTGTTTGTCGCACGCGATTTTGAGTTCGCGCAGCGGATCGCGGCCGAATTCGCTCGTCCTGACCACATTGTAGTCGTCCACCTTCGAATCGAACATCGCCACGCCATCGTGGTGCATCGCCGTGATGATGATGTAACCCATGCCTGTGTCCTTCGCAGCTCGCACCCACTCTTCGGCATCGAAGGCGGTCGGGTTGAAGGGCTTCACCACCTCCTCGAGGTAGGTGTCGCGTTTGATTTTGGCGATGCGCTGGACGTGCTCGGCGTAGCCCTCGACTTTTTGCCCTTTCCATTCTCCCGCCAGCGCGGAATAGACGCCCCAATGGATGAACATGCCGAAGCGCGCCTCCCGCCACCAAGCGAGGCGCCGGTCTTTGGCCGGCTCGGCTGCGGACGTTTGGGGCGCAGCGTGCAAAGCCTGCACAACAAGCAAGAAGATGAGGAGAGGAAGAAGAGCGGTTCTCATGATCAAGGCAACGAGTCGAACAGCATCGGAATAACATGCCCTCAGCCAAAAAAGAAACTCATGCTTCATTAGCCTGCTACATTGTTACATATTGTTCACCGCATTCCCGACGCTCACTCTTACCTTTTGTGTTTAGGACTCAATGCAAAAATGATACATTAACGACTCCATGATGCGTTTTGACCCCCTAATTTGTTTCGTTCCTTTTGTGCTGGGCACAGCGCTCGCCGCCGCTCCCGACACCATCTCCTTGTCGGGTTCTTGGCAGGTGAGTTTGGACCCGAAAATCATCGGCTTGAGCCAGAATTGGATCGCACCGGAAGCGCGGTTCAACCAAACGCTCGAACTCCCCGGCACCACGGACCAAGCCGGCCTCGGCGTGCCGCTGACCATGCAAGCCACGATGAGCAAAGAGGGACTGGCCCGTCTCCAACGCAAACACTCCTTCGTCGGCCCGGTATGGTATCGGCGCACCATCGAAATCCCGCCGGACTGGCAGGGAAAACGCATCACACTGGAAATGGAGCGCGTGCTTTGGGAGAGCCAAGTCTGGCTGGATGGACGTAGCGCGGGGACACAAAACTCGCTCAGCACGCCGCATGTTTTCGATCTGAGCGCGCTGGCCACGCCGGGGCGCCACGAACTCGTGGTGCGAGTGGACAACCGGCAACTTTTCGACGTCGGACGCTCGCACGCTTACATCGAAGACACGCAATCGATCTGGAATGGCATCGCGGGCAAGATCGAACTTCGCGCCACCCCGCCAGTCTGGATCGAGAGTGTGCGCATCAATCCGGATCCCGCCAAGGCCGGCGCCCAAATCCGTCTCGGCAACGTCACGGGAAAAAGCGGTGAAGGTTTTCTCCGTGGTAAACTGAGCGGACCGGACTTCGAGGAAAAAATCGCTGTCCCCGTGCGGTGGGACAAGGACGGCGGCACTGCGGCGATTGCTTTCGAGGGCAAAAAGCTCCCGCGGTGGAGCGACACCACTCCCCGTCTTTGCCGTCTGAGTCTCACGCTGGAGAATCCCGCCGGAGAAAACGACACTTCGGAAACGGTGAGCGGTTTCCGCAAAATCGCCACATCGGGCCCGACCATCCTGCTCAACGACATCCCGACCTTTCTGCGCGGCACGCACGAGGGCGCGTCGTTTCCGCTCACCGGTTATCCGCCGATGGATGTCGAGGGATGGCGCCGGATTTTCAAGATCCTCAAAGAATGGGGACTCAACCACATGCGGTTCCATTCTTATTGCCCGCCGCAAGCGTGCTTCACCGCGGCCGACGAGGAAGGCATCTACCTTCAGGCGGAACTTCCCCTCTGGACGGGAGACTTGAGCAAGCCGGGTGACGCGGCCCGCGTGCAATGGATCCGCGACGAGGCGAAGCGCATCTTCGAAGCCTACGGCAATCATCCGTCGATGGTTCTCTTCTCGCTCGGCAACGAATTGCACGGGAAATACGCGTTCATGCAGCAACTCCTGGGCGAATTGCAAAAGGCCGACCCGCGTCGCCTTTACACCAGTACATCGAACCGGCTTTGGATCGTCGACGCGCCGGAAAAGACCGGGAAGAAAGACGGACCGCCGGAGACGGACGACTTTCTTGTCGAGCGAGCCATCCGCATCGACGGCAAAATCCAAGGTATGCGCGGCCAGGCGTTTTTCGATCGCCAACCCAACACGACCGACGATTTCAGCAGTATCCTCGCTCGCACCGACAAGCCTGTCCTGACCCACGAAATCGGACAGTGGAACGTCTTCCCCAACCTTGCCGAAATCCCCAAATACACCGGCGTGCTCCGACCGCTCAACCTCGAGGCGATCCGCAATGATTTGCAAAAAAACGGCATGCTCGACCAGGCAGCGGATTTCACCCGCGTCTCGGGAAAATTCGCCGCGGAGCTTTACAAGCAGGAGATCGAACTCGCCCTGAGGAGCAAACCCCTCGCCGGCTACCAGCTCCTCGACCTGCACGACTACCCCGGTCAAGGCACGGCGCATGTCGGCTTTCTCGATTCGTTCTGGGACACGAAGGGAGTCGCGGACCCCGCATCCTTCCGGGAAGTGGCTGCACCTGTCGTGCCGCTTGCGCGCATGCCGAAGCGCGTCTACACGAGCGACGAGACGTTCGACGCCACCGTCGAGTTCGCCAATTTTTCCGGGGCACCCCTTGCCGGTGTGGTCACCAAGTGGGAACTGCGGGGTCCGGATGAGGAGACCATCGCGCAGGGACAACTTCCCGCCGTCGACCTCGGCCTCGGAGCCTGCCAACCCGCGGGCAAAATCAGTGCGACGCTCAGCACAGTGGTAAAACCACTCGAGGCAACCCTGCGGCTCGCGGCACCGGCAGCCGGCGCGGAGAATTCATGGAAGATCTGGGTCGTTCCGCCGCAAGCTCCGGCCGAAGCGGACGACGTGCTCGTGACCACTTCGCTCGCCGCAGCGAAAGCGGCCCTGGCAAAGGGTGGCCGCGTCCTTTACACGCCGTCGCGGGAATCGATCAGGCAGAGGCAGGACGCCGCATTCCTCCCCTGCTTCTGGAGTCCCGTCTACTTCACCAACCAAGCCGGAACCATGGGTCTCCTCATCGACAACAAGCACCCGGCCCTCGCGGACTTCCCCACGGCCGACCACTCCGATTGGCAATGGTGGAGCATCCTTACACCCTCGCCCGGCGCCGTGGTGCTCGACCAAGTTCCCCTGAAATCCAAGCCCATCGTGCAAGTCATCGACGCCTTTTCCCGAAACCAAAAACTCGGCCTCGTTTTCGAAGCCAAAGTGAGCGAGGGCCACCTCGTTATCTGCGCGGCGGATTTCAGCGATGCGGCCCTCCAAGACCCCATGCGCCGCCAACTCCGCTCCAGCCTCGTGCGGTATTTGTCGAAAACCAAATCGCAGCCGCCGGATCAACTCACCGAGGCGCAGTTGGACCAACTTTTTCAGGATGTTTCCGATCAGGAAAACACCGCTCGCGGTGAATGGGCCAAAGACCTTGAACCACCTCCGCCCAAAAAGTGAGAACGGTCTTGATAGTCCTTCCCGGATTCGCCGCTTTGGATCATTGCGCCGGACGGGACTCTCGACCTCTGCTTGAGGACTGGAAATTCCTAAAGCGGGACATTGCCCCTGATCAGAGCACCGAGGCATGGAGGAATTTCCAATCACCGCCGTGGGAGAACGTGACCGTCCCGCATACTTGGAATGCCGAGGACGGCGCGAATGGACTGGCGGCGGATCCCAGCATGCCGGAGGGCTACTATCGAGGTCCGGCTTGGTATGAGCGCGCGCTGCCGGTGTCCGCGGAATGGAAGGGGCGGCGAGTCTTTGTGCGTTTCGAAGGCGTCTCGATGGTGGCGGATGTTTTGGTCAACCGCATTCCCGTCGGCCAACACCGCGGGGCGTTCGGGGCGTTTTGTTTCGAGATAACTCCCTACCTGAAATTCGACGGAAAGGATGCGATGCAGGTTCGGGTGGACAACTCGCGGGCCTTCGATGTCGCGCCGTTATCGGGGGATTTCACCATCTTCGGCGGCATTTACCGTCCAGTGGAAATTTTCAGCACCGGCGCGGTCTGCATCTCGCCGACATTCTTCGGATCATCCGGCATTTTTTCGACTCTTCGGGAAATGAGCAAAGAAACGGCCGGAGTTGAAGTGAAGACGCTCATCTCGGCGCAGGGCGGGAATTTGCAGGACATTGCACTCGAGATAGAAATCAGTAACGCGGAAGGCGCGGTGGTTGCGCGGAAATCAGAATGCATCGCCAAGGCCGGATCGAGCGAACACACCGCCAGAGTGGAAATCCCGGCTCCGCGCCTTTGGAAGGGAGTCGCCGATCCTTATCTCTACTCTGCAAGGGTTCGCTTGAGCCGTGCTGGGACATTGCTCGACGAAGTGACGCAACCTCTGGGGATACGCACAGTGGCCATCGACAAGGACAAAGGCTTTCTGCTCAATGGCGAGCCCTACGCGCTGCACGGAGTGAACCGCCACCAGGAGCGCGCGGGCAAAGGCTCGGCACTCTCGCAGGCCGACCACGACGAAGACCACGCGCTCATTCGCGAAATGGGGGCCAATACCATTCGGCTCGCGCATTACCAGCAGGCGGAATACTTCCACGAGCTCAACGACCGCCATGGAATCATCTCTTGGGAGGAAATCCCGCTCGTCGATGCCGTGAGCGCCTCGCCCGAATTCCTCGCGAATGCCCGCCAGCAACTCCACGAGATGGTTTATCAAAACTACAACCACCCCTCGGTCGGCATGTGGGGAATCTTTAACGAGCTCGACTGCGGCGCGATGGTCACGGCTCCAGCCGTGCCAGTGGTCGAAGACCTCGAAAAACTCGCCAAGCAAATAGATGCGACCCGACCGACGGTAGCGGCCTCCTTCCGTCAAAAAGCCGGCCCCAAGCACAAAATCCCGGATGCGGCGGCGTGGAAGATCTATCCCGGTTGGTATAGCTCCAGTCCTGACGATGCCACCGGGTGGATTGCGGATTTCAGCAAACAAATGGGCGGACGCATCGGAATCAGCGAATACGGCGCGGGGGCAAACCCTGGTCAATTCGCGGAGGGAGAACTCGTCCGGCCGGTCCACAACGGGGCATTCCATCCGCAGGAATGGCAGAACCATTTCCACGAACGCCTCTGGGCGCAGCTGAAGGACAACCCGAACCTCTGGGGCACTTGGGTGTGGGCCATGTTCGACTTCGCCGTGGACAAACGCAACGAGGGAGGAATCCCGGGCCTCAATGACAAAAGTCTGGTGACCCGCGACCGGCGCACCAAAAAAGACACCTTCTATTTTTACAAAGCGAACTGGAGCACGGAACCGGTGGTCCGCATCACGCCGCGCGCCCTGGCCCCGCGGAAGCAAGCTCCAAGCTCGGTGAAGGTCTATTCCAACTGCCCACAGGTCGAGTTGCTGGTCAATGGTGTTTCGGTGGGCACGGCCAAACCCGACGAATTCAAAATTTGCCGCTGGGAAAACGTCAGCCTCCGACCCGGACCGAACCGCATCGAAGCCGTCGGACAAAGCGGCGCCACACCAGTCCAAGACTCCTGGCAGTGGACTTTGGACCAGTCCGCCCGATGAAACGCCCCCCTCTTTTCGCACTCGTGCTGCTCGCCCTCGCGTGCCCGGCACTCTCGTCGGCGCCCGAACCGAAGGCGGACGGCCATGCGCTTTTCCGCGATGGCGACCGCGTGTGCCTGATCGGCGACAGCATTACGCACAGCGGAACGTTTCACTCGCATATTTTCCTCTACTACGCCACACGCTTCCCGGAGAGGCGCGTCACTTTCATGAACTGCGGCATCTCCGGCGACTCCGCCTCGGGCATGCAGCGGCGTTTGGAGTGGGACGTCTTCGCCCGCCGTCCAAGCGTGGTGACCTTGAGCGCGGGCATGAACGATGTGGGGCGCTCCCTCTATTCCGCGAGCAAACCGGTCGAGAACGCTTCCGAGAAGAAGAAGGAATCGGTCGAAAGATTCAAAGAAAACATACGTCAGCTCGCCGCCTCGTTCCAGAAGCGCGGACTGCGGACCATTTTCATCACACCTACCCCTTATGAAGAAGATCCGAGTTTGCCGACCGAGAATTTGCGTGGCGTCAACGCCGCACTCGGGCAGTGCAGCGACTTCGTCTTGGATTTGGCCAAATCGCAAAACGCCGTGGCCGTGGACTTCTGGCACCCGCTGAACGCAATCAGCGAGAAAGGCAAGAAAGCCGACCCGGCTTTCACCTTGACCCGCAAAGACCGCGTTCACCCCGAAGCGGCGGCTCATCTTGTCATGGCTTACCTTTTTCTCGACCAGACCGGCGCACCAAGTGATGTCTGGCGCCTTTCGATCGACGCGACGAAATCAACGGTCGTCTCGCAAAACAACTGCGAGGCGGGCGAGCTCGAGTGTAAAGAGCACCGCGTCACTTTCTCGAACTGGGAACTTGCCCTCCCCTGGCCTTTCATCGAGGAGGCCAAGGAGGCCTACGCATTGGCTCCGATCACGGAACGATTGAACCAGCAAATCCTGCAGATCTCCGGACTGGGCGCGGGTCGTTATGATCTCGCCATCAACGACGCGGTCGTTGGCACCTATTCGCACGACGAGATGCAACAGGGCGTCAATCTGGCGGACAATGCGCGCACCCCGCAGAACGGGACCGGTAGGGAGTTGGCTGCGCTCTGCGCGGAGCACCACTCGCTGGGAAGCAAACTGCGGACCCTGCGGAGAGTGGAAATCAAACATTTGGCCAAAGTGGACCTCGGCGACCGTGCCGCCGTGCAGGCCGCCCTGGAGAAGTTCATCGCGGAGAAGGAGGCGGCGAAGAAGGATCCTGAAGCGAATTCGGGCTATTACATCAAAACGGCGCGCACTTATTTGGAGGAGATCGGCAACGAAGCGACCATCAAGGAGAGAATGGCCGCAATCGAGGACGAGATTTACCGCGTCAACCGACCGCGCAGCTACGCCTACACCTTGGTGAAACAAAAGGAACCAACCAAACATCCATGATACGAGGCATCCTCATTCCAATCTTCGTTCTTGCTGCTTCACTGCCCGCAGCGGCTCCGGCAGCGCAACCGGAGCGCGAGCGGCTTTCTTTGGATCAAGGCTGGCTTTTCCACCAAGGCGACATTCCGTTTCCGGAGGTAACGGGGCATACAATGACTTACCAGAGCGCCAAAGCCGGAGCAGCGTTGGGAGCGGCGGCACAGGCGTTTGACGACACAGGTTGGAGCGAGGTCGATTTGCCGCACGACTGGGCGTCCCACTCGCCAATCAGCAAGGATGCAAACATTGCCCAGGGATACCGTGCGCGCGGTTTCGGTTGGTATCGACGGCACTTCCAGGTCGACCCCGCCGAACGCGGCAAACATTTTGAACTCCAATTCGACGGCGTCTCCACGCACTGCACGGTTTGGGTCAATGGCACGGTCGTGCATCGCAACTGGTGCGGCTACACTTCGTTCTCTGCCGATATCACTCCGCTGCTCAAATACGGAGACGAGTTCAACTCCGTGGCCGTGCGCGTCGATGCCGAGGCCCAAGAAGGCTGGTGGTATGAGGGCGCGGGAATTTACCGGCACACTTGGCTGGTCAAGCGCTCGCCCGTTCACATCGTCACCGACGGCGTCTTTGCGCAGCCTGTGAGGGCCCCGGATGGGAAATGGTCGATCCCCGCCGAGGTCACTCTCGCCAACTCAGGTGAAAAAAATGCCAAGCCCAAGGTGGAGGTCACGCTCCTTGACCCTGAGGGAAAGCCTGTTGGCACGGTATCCCAATCCTGCGAAGTCGCTGCCCTCGGCGAGGCGACGGCCAAGCTCGCTCTGGTGGTCAACAATCCAAGGCTTTGGTCGGTGGACTCGCCGACCATGTATTCGGTGAAAACCGTCCTCAAAGACGGCGACAGCGTTCTCGACGAAACGGTCACCCCGGCTGGATTTCGCACTCTTCGTTTTGACGCTGCGACCGGCTTTTACCTCAATGACAAGCCGCTCAAAATCCAAGGCGTGTGCGTCCACCAGGACCACGCCGGCGTGGGCGTCGCGATGCCGGATTCGATGTGGGAATTCCGCGTTCGACAACTCAAGGAAATGGGTGTGAATGCTATTCGTTGCTCGCATCACCCTCCCGCTGCCGAATTCCTCCAAGTCTGCGACCGCATGGGAATGCTCGTGATGGATGAGGCTCGGAATTTCAACACCTCGCCGGAATACATTCGCCAACTCGAGTGGATGGTCCGCCGCGACCGGAACCACCCGAGCGTTTTCATGTGGTCGGTCTTCAACGAAGAACCCTTCCAAGGCACGGAGGTCGGCTACGAGATGACCCGCCGCTTGGTGGCTGCTGTAAAGCGTCTCGATACCACTCGGCCAGTCACTGCGGCAATGAGCGGAGGATACTTCGCTCCGCTCAATGTTTCGCACGCAGTCGATGTCATGGGATTCAACTACCACCAGAAGGAATACGACGCCTTCCACGAGCTGTATCCGAACCTCCCGATTCTAAGTTCGGAAGACACATCAGGCTTCATCACGCGCGGCGAATATGAGACCAGCATGGAGAAACAAACCGCCGACTCGCGCGACACCTCCGCGGCTCGTTGGGGGGCCACGCACCGCGATGGTTGGAAGAAGATCGCCGAGCGCCCGTTCATGGCGGGTGGCTTTGTCTGGACCGGTTTCGACTACGCTGGCGAACCCACCCCCTTCGAGTGGCCGAGTGCCAGTTCCTCGTTCGGGATTTTGGACCTGTGTGGATTTCCGAAGTCGGCGTTTTTCATTCACCAGGCCCACTGGCGCAAAGACAAGGATGTGCTCGAAGTCATTCCCCATTGGAATTGGCCTGGCCGCGAAGGTCAGAGCATCCGCGTCATGGCGCTCTCGAATGCCGATACGGTGGAGCTTTTCCTCAATGGAAAATCCCTCGGCGAAAAACCCGTCGATCCCATCGACATGGTGGAATGGGAAGTCACCTACGAACCCGGCGCGTTGCTGGCGGTCGGCAAAAAGCAAGGGCGCGAGGTTTCTCGCAAGCTCGTCGAAACGACGGGTGATGCCGTCTCACTGGAACTTGTGCCGGACAGGAACACCATATCTGGCGATGGACGCGACGCCATGCCGGTGACGGTGCGGGCAGTGGATGCCAAGGGCCGCGAAGTTCCCACGGCGATGAACCCCGTCAAATTCTCGCTCCAAGGCGGGGCGGACATCATTGGCTTGGGTAATGGCGACCCGCGCTGCCACGAACCACAAAAAGGCAACCAGCGCTCGCTTTTCAACGGCCTCGCGCAAGTCATCCTGCAAACCCGTGAAGCCGCCTCCGGTTCACTCACGCTGCGTGCTGAATCCGCTGGTCTCGCACCGGCCGAACTCAAAATCCCCATTCGGGCGGCACCGGCGCCCCCGTCATCTCCGGCGGCCCGCTACGAGCAACGCATCGAACGGTGGTGGAAGGCATCTCCTGGGTTCGCATCCAAGCCCGATCCTCTCATGAAGGCCGACAGCAATGACATGAACACTTGGGCGACCGTTACGCCTGGAACGCCCCTTGTCCGATCTGGCGGGCCTTGGAGCGTGTTTTCCGCTTCCTTCGAGCCGTTCGCGAGTATGCAGCGCGATGGCGGCGTGCTCGCTTTTCGCGGAATCCTTGGGAAGGCCGAGGTGTGGATTGATGGAAAGCTCGCGGCAACGAAATCGGAGTTCGACGATGCGCCGCTCGTCGCACCCTTCCCGCCGGGCAATACGAAGCGCTCGGTGCGCATTCTCTTCGAAAGCGATGCCGACAAGCCGGTCGGCTTCACCGCTCCCATCTCGGTCGTGCCCGCCGCGCCGAAAGCCTTCAACGCCCAAGGGGAGATGGTTGGGGAGGTGACGGCGCAGAGCGCCCTTCTCCAATCCCGCCTCACTGCCATTCCTGGACCAGCGCTTGATGCCGATAGCGACATCCCCGGTATCGCGGGAAAAGCCCGCTTCGAATGGAGCGAGGACGAGAACTTCGCGAACTCGCAATTCACTCCAAGCATCGAGGCAAAGGCCGAGTCAGATTTCATCATCCGCGCCCGGTTGACCGATCTGCAACCTGGCGCGCGCCACTTCTTCCGGTTGGTTTTTGAGGATGGCAGGAAAGGTGCCACGCGTTCCTTCAAGACCCTCGATCCCGAAGCCAAGAGCGTTTCCTTTACGGTCGGAAGCTGCATGAACTACTTGGCCTTCACCACTGGCATCTCGAACGGTGGTGGGCCGGTAACAGCGAGTGAAGAGGACAAGCACCTCGGCTATCCCGCCTTCGCGGCGATGCAAAAACTCAAACCCGACTTCTTTATTGGGGCGGGCGATGTCGTTTACTACAGCTTCCCGCTGGAGTCCCCTGCAAAGACGCCTCCTGAGATGCGCAAGAAATGGCACGAGCAATTCCGCTTCCCGCGCATGGTCGACTTCTTCGGCTCTACGCCGGCTTACTGGCTGAAGGACGACCATGACTTCCGCTTCGACGATGCCGACCAGAGCGGCGACCAACTGCCGTCGGCCACCACGGGCATGGATTTGTTCCGCGAGCAGATGCCCGTCCATCCTTCCGGAGATGCGCACACCCCCAACTACCGCACCCACCGCGTCGGCAAGGATGTGCAACTCTGGTTCCTCGAGGGGCGCGATTATCGCTCGGACAACAAACTTCCTGACAGCGCAGCAAAGTCGATGTGGGGTGCCGAGCAGCGAGCCTGGCTGGAAAAGACCCTGAAGGAAAGCAACGCGACTTGGAAGATCATCATCACCCCCACCCCGATGGTCGGTCCCGACCGGGCGAGCAAGAAGGACAACCACACGAATCCCGAGGGCTTCCGCGCCGAGGCGGATTCCTTTTTCGCTTGGCTCGCCCGGGAGCAGATCGAAAACGTGCTCATTTTCTGCGGCGACCGGCACTGGCAATACCACAGCATCAACCCGGAGGGTTTCGAGGAGTTCTCGGTTGGCGCGCTCAACGACGAAAATTCCATCGCCGGGATCAAGCCGGGTGACAAGACCTCGACCGACCCGCAGGGCTTGATCCGCCAACCCTATATTTACCCGCAACCGACCGGGGGCTTCCTGCATGTGAAAGCCGGCGAAGGCGGCAAGCTGACCATCGAATTCCGCGACGACCACGGGAAGGTTCTGCACGAGGTGGTGAAAGTTCCGTAAACGTAGATTCCATACCCCGGACTTCTTTGCCCCATCAGGGCTATCGCTTGGCAACGCCCCGCAATGTCAAAGCCTCACTCATGGGCGACAACGACCCGCAAGAATGCCTTGGCGCCCAAACTACTGATCGGAATCGAGGCCTCGCGCCGATCGAGCAAGACACCATTGGCCGAGATCGGGCCGGTGGAAACATCCGTCAGAAGGACCGAAGGCCCGAAGCCCGCCCCGGGACCATCCAAAGCAACGCTCACTTCCGGCGACACTGTGAGACCGATGGCGCCCTGCCGCACGTGGTAAGTAAGCACCAACATTTCGCCCCGCACGGTCATGGCTGGACTGTATTGCGAATCAGCCGAACCGGGAACCGGAGCACCGTAAGCGTATTCAAACAAGGATTCGGGGGTTGCCCGGGCACCCGCAGAAGCCAGCCACCCGACGTACGTTGTCCCGGAGGGAGGCGGCGGCAAAAACTCGAGCAATCCGGCCGAGTCCAGACTGGCGGAGTAGGTCGGGAACTCAGCCGACTTGATGTGATCCAAGGGCACATCGTTGGTGTTCGTTATATAGATGCGACCGACGGTGCTGTTGCTGACGGTAAGGATTTTTCCGGCCGTCCAGTTGGTCGCCGTAGCAAAACTGATGGACGAAGCCGGGGAACTCCCCGCGTCAATGATGGCGTCGTTCTGCAGCAGCAAATTACCCAAGACACCCCCACTACCATCATAAGAGACCTTGAGAATGGCGCCATCTGGCACCGTAGGCGCCAAGTTGACCCCGCCATTTCCCAAAGAAGCAGGGTGTGCCGCTTCCAAAATTCCGCTTTCGATCGTGACACCTCTGCGGAACGCGTTCGAAGCCGTTAAGGTCAGTGTCTTGCCGGCGCTGTTGGTCAAAAACAACGCCAAGTTGTTGTTCGCCGCGTTGTTCGTGGCAATCGAACCGCCCAGGACCACGTTGTTGCTTTTCGCCACGATGTAAAGCACCTTGCCTGCGTTGGTCACCGTGTTGATCGCTCCGTTGATCGTCAGGACCCCGCCGGAATAGTTTTCGATGCGCGTGTTGATCGTCGAGCCACCCAGCGAAATCGCCTTGTCCGAAACCTCCTCCACCGCATTGATCGTGCGCAAGGCGTTGGTGCCCGATCCATCGCCCAAGGCAATCGTGCCGTTGGTCCCCAGCGAACTGTTGGCCCCGGCGTTGCCGATCGACCCAACAAACAGCGTGCCCAGGCTGGTGGTCACCCCACCACCGAAGCTGTTGTCCGTCCCGGTGAGGTAAACATACCCGGTGCCGCTCTTGCGCAGACCTCCCGCCCCGCTGATCACTCCGGCAATCGTCGAGTTGGACACCGTCGCACTTATCTGGGCGACCGACAGCCTCGCGTTGAGCACGAAATCATTGCTGAAGGTCTGAATCGTGGTTGTCGATCTGGCGAAAGTAAGCACGGGATCTTTTGTGCCACTCTTGTTGAACTTGAACGCTCCGCCCGTGAAGTTCATGGCAAACCCGCCGCTGTTGGCAACCGTCAGCGCGTTGAGCACAAAGTTGGCTCCGGTGTCCTGCGTGATAGCCAGATTGTTGGTCAATGTGCCCTGAAAACGGATCGAAGTGTTCGCCGAACTCACCGGAGTGGCGCTCCAACTTGGCCCGCTTGTCCAAGCCACAACACCGCCCGCGGCGGAGTTGGTGAATTCGGTGGCAACCGCTTCGGGGAGAGCTTCGATTACATCGGTGAAGCCGATGTCCCCGAGCGTGTCGCCCACGACGATGTTTTTCACGCCGAGCGAGAGCAATGGGGTGGTTGTCGCAGCCTGTTGCTTGAGGACGAGATTCAAGGATCCCCCCACCCGGTTTATTCTGGTGGAGGCGCTCGCGCTGAACTCGTCGGAAAAATTGCCGATCCAAGTGGAGCGCGAAAGCAGCGGGACGGCGGTCGAGTCGGCGGGGTCGACAAACAGATAGGTGTCGTCGTTGTTGCGGGACGGGACCGAGTCGCAACGCAAGACAACCCGGTAGTCCCGGTTGAAGCTGAACACGGTGTCGGCGTAGGTCGGAACGGGCGGCGCGACTTTGGTTCCGGTTTCGGCATGCGGATTCCATCCCAACTGGAACCCGGAGCCAAAGGACTTCACATAGAGGCGGAAGTAGTTCTTGCCGGCCGGTTGTCCGGTGACCGTGTCCGTCTCGCGGGTGACGAGGAAAAAGTCGGTCCCGTTGGTCGGCGCGTTTTGCACGTTGATATCGGCTCGGAGGTGCACGGACGAGTTGTCGGCAAACTGGTATGGGGCAATTGTCTTGTAGGCAGCTTGGTAGTTTGCGCCGCCTGCCAGTCGCGCCTCGCCGCCACTGACAGCCACGGGAGCCGCATTGTTGGAGCCATAGGTCGACCAGCCATCCTGGCCGACCAAGACTCCGTCCGTGTAAGCGGTAAAATCGACATTGGCATGAGCAGCTCCGTCGGCCCCGGTGGAAGAGGAAGCGGGAGAGTTGAAAAACGTCGCGGAGCTGGTGCTGCCGTAGTCAGCCGCGTTCGCGACGAGAAGGTTCTGCGAAACGTAATTCTGCGAGCCGTCATCCTGCGCATCGATCGCAGACAACGGCTGCGAGTTCCCGATCCGGTTATTGAAGGCGAAATTGTTCCGCGTCAGCACGCTCGTGCTCGGGGTGGTGTCGCGCGCCCCGAAACGCAGTCCGCGGCGGTTGGCCGAAAGCACATTAGCAGCAAAGGTGTTCTTTTCGGTCGGACCGACATCGAAAGAATACACGTTGATCCCGATCTCGTTGCCCGTGCAGGTGTTCCCGAAGGCTTGGACATGTTTGGCACCCTCCTCGACAAAGATTCCGTATCTGATGTTGTTCCGGCAAAGATTGTAAAATGCGGAAGAGGCGGAGGTCGCGCTGTCGAAATCGATGCCGTCCATGTTCACATCGGAAATGACGTTGTCGATGAAGAGCATTCCGGCAAGCGAACTCCCGGTGACTCCTTTGGTCCAGATACCCCGCGCCGCGCCGCCGGTGATGACTGATCCGTCGACAATGCACGGCTTTTTGCATCCGGCGAAGAGAATCACATCCGACCCCGTCACCCGCGTGGATTTGGGACCGAAGTTAACCAACTCGACGTCCTCGACCAGCACCTTGGCGCAGTTGCTGAAAATCATTCCGCTACGGCCGGTTGTGTTCTGTCCGTCAATAGTTCCCCCGGAGACACTAATGAAGCTAAGCGGACTGGCCGTTGTCCCCGTGGCGGTGAAAGCAGCGACATTGGAAGCAAGGTTGATTTTCCCTTCGATGACCACACAGGTGTCGGACTGCAGGACCAACGGGCTATCCCCGGTGATAACCGGTGCTGTAAGGCGCAGAACGATGGCACTCCCCGGGTTCGCAACGCGCGCCGCATCGTAGGCCGCCTGGATCGCGGAAAGAGAAGTTGCGGCGGAGGAAAGATCCGTGCGAGTTTGCCCGTTCTTCACCGGACCGGTGTGCCAGGCCGAGGCGATCGGAGGACAAAAATACTCCTGGTTGACCGCCGCCACGGCGGTGGCGGTTTGCATGATGTAGTTATTGGCTCCCGAGGCAAAACCGAGAGGAGTTGTCACCCCATAAGGAAATTCGTTTCCGTAAAGACTGTCCCGCGACTGCCCCGCAACAATGCCGGTTGAAGCAAACTGGATGGAATTGCGGAAAATGAAGTTGTAGGTCGAAACCGTCGCGACACCCTCGGTCCTGATCCCGACCGGATTTCCGTCGCAGAGATTGCTGGCCACTTTGTTATTTTTGGATTCCCGGAGTCTAACGCCGGCGATGGAGTTGTAGCGGAGTCTGTTGTTAACCACGGAAGCGTGGTCCGTGGTTTCGAGCAGGATACCGGTAGCATTGTTGTGGCAGTCGTTGTCCATCACCACGGCCTGGGTCGCATCACGGACGCGGATGCCCGCGGCTGAAGCAATCCCGGACGCGATGCAGCGCGTGATCGTCATTTCATTGTCGAAAGCGCCGACCCCCAGGCCCTGCAGGGAGATGCCATCGAGCGCGGTCTCACGCACGGTCACGCGGTCGACGTTGACCCGGCTAACGCCATGCGCCTCGATCCCGTGGAGATTCTTGCCTGCACCTTGCAAAGTCAAACGGTCCAGCGAAACAAGGCTAGATCCCGAACTGATGCGCACGAGGCTGGTCGCCGTGGTCGCGGCCGACGCGGCGAAGGTTGTTCCGCCGCCGGAGAGAGACATCTTCGACCCGAGAACAAGAGGCGCACCGGCAACAGCGTAGACGGTATTGGATTTCAGGCGGACGCGGATGAACTGGTCCGGGTTGGCCGTGCGCGCCGCGTCGATCAAACCCTGCAGCACGGCGATGCTCCCCGAGGTGTCATCGATTACGCTCACAGTCTCTCCGACTGGTTGCTCGATAAAGGTGTTGGCCGGAATGGCATAGTCGAGGACGAGACGCGGACCGGCCTTCGAAGCGGTGAGTGCCGACACTTCACCGCCCACGGGCAGAATCGAGGAAGCGGCTCCTGCCGTGTGGTTGACCGTCGCGGATACAGCGCCGACCGGTGCGGCAGCACTGATCCGGACATGGAGAGTCCGAGAAACCGCGCCGCCGGTCACGGCAAACGTGATCGCGTTGGTGAAACCGGTCACGCTGTTCGTACTCACCTCGAGGACGGAGGATGAGACGGCGACACTAACCGAGGTGGTGACGAAATTGGCCCCGGAGAGAGAGTAGGCTTGGGGCGCGGAGGCGGTGCCGAGAGAGGAGGCCAAGCCGGCCACCGCAACCGGAGAGAGCGCGAGAGTCGGCTGGACGACAATGGTGAAAGCGTAGAAGCCGAGATAGTCGCCGGTTCCGGGCGAGGCGTTGTTGGCCACCGAATAAGAACCCGCATCCCAGTTGGCGGGATTGAAAACGGCAGAGGCGGAAGGCGCGGTTGCCTTCCGCGAATAGTTCTGTCCGCGGTTATTGATGCCAACACCGAAGAGATCGACGATGGCGTTGCCCACATCGACGATGGCGATGGCGTCGTTGCCGTCAAAGTCCACCGAAGCATTCGTCACACCCGCATTGGCGGCATAAGAGGGATCGTTGGCATTGGCATTCTTCAAAAGAACCGTGCCGCCCGGCTCAAGGGTTCCGGCAAGAGGGGCGTAGGAAGGCGTTATCCCATCGATGCTCGCATCGACAGAAGATTTGGACTTCCTCCAGATGGCCAGCTTGTAGCTCGAGAGGTTGATCGGTGCATTGCCCGTGTTGGAGACCTCGACGTATCGGTCGTTGTCTTGCCCCTCGTAAACTTGGGAGATGATGACATCGGCGCGCGTCGCCGCAGCTCCGGCAACGAGGAAAAGAAAACCCCCCACGAGAACACGGGCTCGATCCGTGGTGCGTGGCTTCATTTTTCAGGGAGTGACCGACTTTGTTCCAATGTGGCGCAGCCTAAGTCGCCCGGCTTTACGGCAGGCTGGATAACGGTTTCGTTCAGGCGGTCGCCCGCGTAGGGAGTGGTCACATTTTCAAAGGTGTTGTTTCTGGCCAGGATGTCGGTGGGGCCGCCTTGGAGGAAATCGGCCCAGCGGCCGCCGCGCGTGGTAACTTCGAGACCGATTTCCGCATCGCTCACGCGGCCGGCTTCGAAGAGGACATTTTGCACATTGCCGCCGACGAAGAAGCGGCCGTTGTTGGCGATGGTATTGCGACGAAAGACCTGATCAAGAGCCATGGGGCCACGATAGTCAGGAGCGGTCACCGGCAGGCCCTTGTCGGCCTGTAGCTTGCGATCATGGTAGATGGGCGGGTAAGTGAGCGTCCCGATGTTCGAACCGCGCGGAAAGCTGAACGACGCGCCCCAGGTGATTCCCTCGAGGATTTCGTTGTCAAAAAACTGGGCCCGCAATCCCGGCAGCACTTGCCCCTCATAGGAGATGGTGATCTGCTGGATGGCGCCGCCGCGGATGGATTTGTTGCGAGCGGCGACGACTTCGATTCCACCGCACCAGAAGAGAATGGTGTTGCCGGCGTCATGCACGACATTGTCCGCGGCAATCACGTGGTCGAGGGCCTTGCAGACCGAAATAAACGACGTGCTGTCCAGCGGCACGCCCCACGGCTTGTCGACCAGAAGAGTCTTGCCCGACCCGCCGGCGAGCGAGCGGTATTGCCCCGCACCCTTGCCGTCCAGCACGACGACCACGGCGCCGAGCCACTTGGTCGCGAATTCGGCGTCTTCGGTTTCCTTGGGAAGGACGAGTGTGGTGCCCTCGCATTTCTCCACCGTGCCGGTGTAGATGCCGACGGGAGCATGGAAGTCGGAGTTGAAGCCACCGTCGCGGTCGCCGCGGTAGCTGTCCTTCATGGCGTTGCGCGCGATGTAGATCTCGCGGGAATAAATACTGGGAATGCGTGTTTGCCCGTCGTTCGTGACCATGTCGTGCACGCTGTTGAGGCTCACGCCGCCGTCCGAGCAGTCGTTATGCTCAAAGATCACTTTACGCGTGCGCCGGCCGAAGACACTCCAGTGGCGCGGAACGGCGGAGAACTTGTTGCGGGCGATGTAACCCGAAGAGCCGTTGAGCATGAGGACTTGCAGCGAGGAGTAGATGTCGCAGTCGGTAATCTGGATATTCGGTCCGCCGACATCGATCGCGCCGGTCCGCCGCTTGTCGCGCCAACGTTTGATAAAGACATCTTCTGCATCCGAGTAGTGACGGTCGGTCCTGTCGTTGTTGACGAAGCGGTCGAGCCGCATGACCACGCGGCGGATGGTGACATGCCCGGCGTTCGGCGAATTCACCGGAAGCTCGCTCTGGATGCCGGCATGGTGGTTGATCGCGTAAATGGCGAGGTCTTCGACGGTGAAGTGCCCCTCGCCGCGCATGAGGTAGGGATGCGGCTCGAATCCAGCCCCCTTGATCGGTTCGACTTGCTTGGCGCCCCAGTAGAGTTTTTCCTTTCTCTCCACGCGCGGCAGCAGGTCGTCCACATAAGAAAGGGCGGTGAGACCGGAACCCGCACCGCGGAGGGTCACGTGCATGGGAATGTCGAGCCCCTTGGACAAAACGAAGATGCCCCGGGGAAACATCACCACCCCACCCCCGGCTTGGCCTGCAGCATCGAGAGCCTTCTGCACCGCATCGGCGCTGTCCACCTGTTCCTGGGCCAGCATGGCAGTGGTGTATTGCAAGTAGCCGGGCTCGGCGGGAACAGCGCCGTATTCCGTCACGTCAAAAATCCGGTCAGGCAACGGTTTCCTCGCAACAACGCGGATACTTCCTGCGGTCGTCGTCGCCGCGCCATCAGCGAGGCCATTGTGGAAATCCACCGTGTATTCACCCGGTTTCATGTCGCCGGGCAAAGGAATGCGGATGGCGAATTCGTCGATGGCTTCCGGAGCAAGAACGGTCGCTATGTCTCCCGACCGGAACGTGGCTTTGGCCCCGGGAAAAAGATTCAGATTGAGACCGAAGAGACGGAGCCAGCCGCCGGGTGTGGCGGTGTCCGTTTCATCGCCTTGCATCCACCAAATCTTCGGAGCGTTGAGGACGGAGGGATCGGAGGACTCTTGGCCATCACTGATGCGGAATCGCACAATTCCATCGCCGATCTCGGCTGGGAGGACGAATTTCAAGGTTGCGGATTTTTGCTGGAGAACCTCGGCGGATTGCCAGTCGATTGGTTTTCCGTTTTTCGAGAAGGAAACTTCGACGCTCGCTTTATCCCCGAACCCATCGCCACGCACGACAACACTTTCTCCCGAGCGGACAGGATCGGAGGCCCAGATGACCACTGGCTTGGCCACGAGCGGGAGATTCGTTGCGCAGAGGGTGGCGGTGACGGCGAGGAGTGTTTTTGTTACCATGAATCTGTGCGGAACGGAGAGGCTGGCAGCCCCTCCTTGTTGTACAAGTTGGCTCCGGCCGGGTCTTGGCAGAAGGCGTAGCGCACGGCAGTAGGCACAGCGACCTCCGGGCTGAAAACCACGATCTCGCCGCCCTCGATCACCGCTTCAGCCGGTTGGAAAACACGATCGTCACCAGCGATCTCAATCCAACGAAGCTTCGCCCCGGGATCGGGAGTGACCGCCGCCAAGTTCTCTTTTTTTCCGATCAGAAGGCCACTTTTTGCATGGTCGAACGAGATGCGGATTTTTCCGTCCTCCACCCGGTGGCCCTTGTAGAGGGGTCCGGAGGGGTTGATATCTTTTCCGTAAGGTCCGGCAAGCGCCCAGAGGGCGAGGCGCTTTCCGACATCTTGCTTGTTTTTGGGGTGGATGTCCTTGGAATCGCCGATGTCGATGGTGACCGCGAGGCCAGTGTTCGGGATGGTTAGAGAATCAACCTGTGCCTCGCGGATTCCGGTCCATGTTTTTCCATCCTCGCTCGTTCTGCCGAAGTTTGAAAGTTGGACGATGTAAAACGGGAAGTCGCCTTGGTCCCACTTCATGCGCCAACCGCTGATGAGTGCTTCGAGCCTACCGAGATAGGCGGCGGCATCATCCGAGCCATTCGATTCACCTTGGTACCAGATGACGCCACGCAGAGCGAGGGGGGCCAGCGGATAGATCATGCCATTGTAGAGCTGCGTCGCTTGGGGGTTGTCCCAAGCAGGCCATGGCACGGCGGGCGGTTCGGTGACCGGTTCGTCCTGGACCAGTGCGGCTTCAGTGGCGGCGACCCATTGCGTGAGGTTAGCCAAGTATTCCTCGTAGCGCTTTTTTCCTTCGGGTGAGTGGCTGGACTGCAAAAGGATTTTTGCCTGAAGATCGGCGAGTTTGGGAGAAGCGGCCGCACTTTCCGGCGACATCCAAGGCTCGATTGCTGTGCCGCCCCACGTCGAGTTGATCAGCCCGATCGGCACATCGAGCTGCCGGTAAAGTTCGCGGGCAAAAAAGTATCCGACGGCCGAGAATCCGCCGACGGTTTTCGGCGAGCAAACCTGCCACGAGCCCTTCGTGTTCCACTGGGGAAAGGCGCTCGAAGTGCGCGGGATCTTGAAATGCCGGATTTCCGGGAAGGTGGCCGCCGCCTTTTCCTCCTCGGGATTGGCGGATTTGTCGACGGGCCACTCCATGTTCGACTGGCCGGAGCAAAGCCATACCTCGCCGACAAGGACGTTGGTGAAGACAACTTCGTTCTCGCCACGCACGTTCAGAATTTGCGGCGTTTTGTCCGCCGGAAGCGGGTCGAGCGTCCCCCGCCATTGTCCGCCCGCATCGGCGGTGGCGGACTTTTGCTGCCCCGCGAATCCGACCGTGACAACTTCCCCCGGTGCCGCCTTGCCCCACACGGGCAGCGGCAGGTCGCGCTGCAGCACCATGTTGTCACCGAAAACACGGGGCATGGATAACTCGGCGAAAGCAGCCGAGACAGGCAGCAGGTAAAGAAAAAATGCTAGCGCCGCAATCGGGAGGGCAGGACCATTACAACTGTTTGATATTGATCGTGGCATCAAGATTAGTCCGGGCGAGTGCCTCAATGTGCAAATCCCCAAAGAGCACATTGGCCTTACCGCCGTGCCGTGTCCCGACGAGGGTTAGGTAGTCATTGCTTTTGAAGTTGTCTTTTCCGCTGTTGTCGGAACCCACATCACCGGCCGTGTCATCGGTGATCAATACAACCTTCGACAAGCTCGAAAAAGAGCCCAATCTCCTCGGTTTGTAAGCATTGCCACCCGGCAAGAAAGCCATGGCATGCATGTTGGCCGCGTAGGTGCGGAAGTGGGTCTTGCAGGACGGACAGTTGAAAGGATGCGTTGCCATCGGGTTGTCGTAATCTGCCCTCAAGGGAAACTTGGTCGGCGCCACTTGTCCGACCCCGAGAAGACAGGCCAAAGGTGCCTGCCAGTGGGAAAATCCGAAACTATTCGCCCCCGCCCCTGTATAGTTATAGCCGGCGGATGATGGCAAAAAACCGTTATTCTCGGCCGCATACGTGCCGATGGCACCTCCGATCTGGCGCAGATTATTGACGCACTTGACCGAATTTCCTTTTTCCGCCATGCCACCAAGCACCGGGATGGTGATGGCGGCGAGAACGGCAATGATGGCAATAACGACGAGAAGCTCGACCAAGGTGAAAGCCCCGAGCTTCCTCCCCCACGGAGTAAACCGAGCCGGTGGATGAAGCGGAATCAACGGCCAGGGGGGGGGCGCAGTCATAAGACCAATAAAGCACCGTTTTCTTTTTGAGTCAATTTTAACTCAGCGAATATTCGTCAATACAGCAGTAATGTTCAGAACACCCTACTCCATTTCTCATTCTGGGGGAAAGGCTAGGCCACCAGCTTCGGTGAGGTCAGGAAAGTGAGGGCCCCGCTGGGAAGGTGGATAGCGCGATGAATCAACCGATCAATGGCCAGACTGATAATACCTGGAACGTCCAGCGAGAGAAGTTGCGGAGCAGGCTCAAGGCCACTCACGTAATGCGCCGTGGAACCAGCGACAATGAGGCGCGCAGCGCCAGTGGACAGAAGTTCTCGTTTTTCGAGCGCCTGATGGACGGCCCTCGCCGAGCCCTCGTGGGTGACAAAAACCCCCACCGGACCGGGCATTCCATCGATCGCCAGATCGGAGATTTCCCCGCTGGTGGCGATCCTCGCCACACCGGCGGGCCAGAGCTGGGCCGGTTTGACCCCGGCCATCGGGGAGGCGAAAACCTCAACCGGAGCACCGTCGACCGCCGCACGGTCCATGAAGGCGCGACCGCGCACGAGAAGCGCCTCGAGGAATTCTTCCCAGCGCGTGACCAAGACAAAGGACTTGCATCCTGCATCCTTGAGCGTGTGGTAGGCAAGGGCTCCCAAAGCCACGTCATTCACGCTGACGTGGTCAACGCCCGCCACGGGGTGGCCTGGCGCGAAGAAGTGCACCACCGGCAACATATCAGCAAGCTTCCGGATGCACTCACGCATTTTGGGGGGGCGACCCGCAACCATAAGCAAAACGCCGTCGACCCGCCGGGCTTGGACACAAAGCGGCAGGTGCTCTGGGGAGGACATCTGGTCGAGAAGAAGACTCAATTGGTGTTTGCGGCAAATTGTTTGGATCTGATCGATAACCGAAGCCATAGTCGGTTCTCGGAACAAGTCCCCGCTCCCGCCGATCGTCACCAGGGCGATGGCGCCGGTACGCAGACGCGAAGGATGTTGCAGCCGCGGCTTGGGTCCAGGCCGGATGGCCGGGCGCACGTAGCCCATCTTTTCCATGGTCTGCCGGATTAAGGCGACAGTTTCGCCGTTCACATTGGGTACGCCATTGATCACCCGCGAAACGGTGGCCCGTGAGACGCGGGCTTCTCGGGCGACGTCAGCGATGGTTAACTTCATGCGTCAATCTTACATTGCTACATTTGCTGCAACAAGAAAAAACGCGGACCGATGGATGCGGCGGGCGACTGAATTGCGCGCAGGCGCCCCGGCGGATTGGCCCGCAAATTATCGAATTGGCGCCCGTTGAATTTTCTACCCGATTAGACCCAAGGGGAACCCCCCCCCGCGACTGCCGTGAGCACGGCTCAATGGTGTGCTCAAGCGGCGACGGTAGCCTTTAAAGCAAGCCGACTCGCACGCCGCGCGTCAGCAGCGCCGACGACGCACCAGAATGCGACCGGCCAAGGCTGCGCCCGCCAGAGAGAAAAGCGCGTAGGTCGAGGGCTCGGGAATCGCGTAAGTCAGATACACGTCGTCGTTAATCGTATCCCAAGAAAAGCTCGAACCGGACCGAACGCTGGTCAACTCCTGAGAGATGCTGTCGAGTCCGACGTTGATCGTGTCAAAGACGTTGGACGAGACCGTCGGCAAGGAGGCATTGTCGAAAACCAACCATTGCTGGTTGCTGGCCCAGAAGGCATCGCTCCAATTGACCGTGGAACCGGATCCGTTGAAGACAAGATTGTTGATCACCCCGGCGTTGATCGTGAGAGTGCCGCCGCTGACATTGACGCCGTCGAAGGCGGTGCCGCGGCCGCTGTTCGTATTCCCCGTGAGTTCCCAGAGAAAAGTTGAGCTGGTGCTGTAGGTCAGCCCGCTGGTGAAGGTCTGAACCCCTGGACTGGTGCCCGGGCTATGGATGCCGCTGATCGTGGTGGCTCCACCAATGGTGCCGGAGCCGCCGAGCGTCGCCCCACCCGCCACGGTGAGCGCACCGGTGGCGGCGGACTGGTTACCGTCAACGATGAGGAATCCGGAGCTCACTGTGGTGGCACCAGTGTAGGTGTTGGCTCCCGAAAGCGTCCAGGTGCCCGTCCCACTCTGGGTCAAGGCGGTGTTGCCCCCGGCGCTATTTCCGATCGCTCCGGAAAACTCGCCCGCCCCCGAACCGGAAAGCGTGAGGGTTTTGGCGCCGCTGCCCGAAGTCGACAAGTTCTGGGTGATTTTGAAAAGGCCCGAGCCCGAGGCGCTGACGATACCTCCTCCGGTTGTGCCGGCCAGATCGAAGACTTTGTCGGTCGTCTCCGCAGTTGCTCCGAGCCACTGCAAGATTCCGGTGGTCGCACTGTTGCCGAGTTTGACCGTGCCGTTGGTTCCCAGCGAACTGTTGCCCCCCGCGTTGCCCACGCTGGCCACCACAAACTCTCCCTGCTGCACGTGCACACCGCCACCGAAACTGTTGTTCGCGTTGGCCAGGTAAGTGGTCGCTCCCGCCGTGTTGATGCGCAAGCCGCCCGCTCCGGAAACCTGGCCGGAAATCTGGTTGGTCAGGCCGGCGTTTTGCGGGGTGGTTACCGCGACCGTCATGTTCGTGGCCACGCTGATACTGTTGGTCAGATTCACACTGGCCAACGCGGTCAGCGTCGCGTTGGTCAGGAAGGTGACCGCACCCGAACCCAAGGCCGCGCTGTTGCTCACGCTCAAGTTGCCACTCCAAACCGTAGTTCCTCCCTGATAAGCATTCGAAGCTGTTAAGGTCAATGTCTTGCCGGCGCTGTTGGTCAAAGACAACGCCAAGTTGTTGTTCGCCGCGTTGGTCGTGGCAATCGAACCGCCCAGCACCACGTTGTTGCTTTTCGCCACGATGTAAAGCACCTTGCCCGCGTTGGTCACCGTGTTAATCGCTCCGTTGAGCGTCAGGACCCCGCCGGAATAGTTTTCGATGCGCGTGTTGATCGTCGAGCCACCCAGCGAAATCGCCTTGTCCGAAACCTCCTCCACCGCATTGATCGTGCGCAAGGCGTTGGCGCCCGATCCATCGCCCATGGCAATCGTGCCGTTGGTCCCCAGCGAACTGTTGGCCCCGGCGTTGCCGATCGACCCAACAAACAGCGTGCCCGCGCTGGTGGTCACCCCACCACCGAAGCTGTTGTCCGTCCCGGTGAGGTAAACATACCCGTTGCCGCTCTTGCGCAGACCTCCCGCCCCGCTGATCACTCCGGCAATCGTCGAGTTGGACACCGTCGCACTTGACTGGCCGACCGCCAGCCTCGCGTTGAGCACGAAATCATTGCTGAAGGTCTGAATGTTGGTTCTCGAAGTGGAGAAAGTGAGCACGGGATCGGTCGTGCCACTCTTGCTGAACTCGAACGCTCCGCCCGTGAAGTTCATGGCACCCCCGCCCGTGTTCGCATTGGTCAAGGCATTGAGCACAAAGTTGGCTCCCGTGTCCTGCGTGATGCTCAAAGTGCCGCCCAATGCGCCTTGAAAACGGATCGCCGTGTTCGATGCACTCAACGGCGTCGCCGACCAGTTCGGACCAGTCGACCATGACACCGCGCCACTCGTGCTGCTGTTCGTGTATGTCACCTGCGCGCGGGCAGTGCCAATCAGCGGCAAGAAAAACACCACCGCCAACAAGAGTGAAGTGCGGGAGGAAGGAACAGAGGACTGGGTGGAGGGGGCGGTCATAGTGAAGATTAAGCACCCTGGCCGAATTCCGTCAACCCAATTTTGCCCCAATGTAGCATTATTTTGCAGGCAAACTAAACCTCAACATTGCCCACTCTGCGGCTGCATTGAGCCTCAAACGCAGCTTGCCTGAAACGGTCACCTGTGGTTTATTGCCGCACTAACGTGCAGGCGGCTGCTCATCATGAGGTCACGCTCCTTCCCGTCCCAAGCATTGACTAAATGAGCATCAAGACAAATTCGGGACCGCGTACCTATAAAGTCGGCACCTTGGTCTACACGCAGACCGCGCTCCTGACCGTCATGTTTTGGATGTTGCTCGGGGATCTCTGCCTCCAGATCATGGAACAGTTGCCCACTTCCATTGTGCCGCTGCAACTACGCTGGGCGAGCGCGTCGGACACCCTCATCGGCTTTGTCTCGGGCAGCCTGCCGGCGGTTCTCGGCATCCTGCTCAATCCGGTGGTAGGGGTGCAAAGCGATCGGTACCGTGGACCACTGGGACGGCGGCGTCCGTTCCTGCTTTGGAGCACGCCGCTCGTCATGGTCGCTTTGATCGGCCTCGGGCTGGCCAAACCGGCCTCGCAAATGCTGGCCGGCGCGTTCGGCGCCGGGTCGACTGATGCCGTGGAGATCGGTTGGATCGCCGGATGCATGGTGGTGTTCGTAGTGGCCAACACCTACATCATGCAGGTTTACCAGTTTCTCTTTGTCGATGTCATCCCGGCGGAGGTGATGGGAAAATTTGTCGGCTTTTACCGCGCCATCGGCGCGCTGGGCGCGTTTGTTTTCCACCGTTTTATGTTTGGAAGTGCCGAGACCCACACCGCGCTCATCTACATCATCTCGGCCGTCCTGTATGGCTCGTCTTTTCTCCTCCTTATCTGGAAAGTGAAGGAAGGGGGGTATGGCGAGCCGGAGCCCAAGAAAGGCTTCGCCACCTCCGCGCGCGTCTATTTCACCGAGTGTTTCCGGGACCCTTTTTACCTCAAAGTTTACTCTCTCGCCTTCTGCTTCTGGAGCGCCATCGTGCCGCTTTGGACCTTCCTCGTCTTCTTCGGCACGAAGCCCGGGCAGGATTTGGGCTACGCACCGACACTGGGTCTGAGCCTGACCGAATTCGGCGAAGTGCGGGGCTGGTGCTCGCTCGTGCAGGTGCCGATTTTTTTCCTCGTCGGTCCGCTGGTTGACCGCTTCCACCCGCTGCGCATCGGCATGGTCGGCATGCTGCTCACCAGCGTCACTTTCTTCGCCAACTTCTTCCTCGTCCACGACCAGAGCAGTTTCACCTTCTGGCTCATCCTCAATTTCGTAGCCCAAGCCGTCTACCTCGGCGCCTATCTGGCCATCCTGCCGCGTCTCCTTCCCCGCGCGAAATACGGCCAATTCTTCACCGCCAACCAGATTTTCGGATTCGCCGGCGTCGCTCTGGCCCCGGTGCTCAGCGGTTGGCTCCTCGAGACGCTGAAAGACTACCGCTTCATCTACGTGTGGTGCGGCGCGTGCACCCTCGCGGGGTTCATCATGTGCGCCCTGCTCTACCGCAATTGGCTGCGGCTCGGGGGCGACAAATCCTACCAGCCGCCGGGATTCGAAAATGGCGAAGCTGTCCCCGCCACCACAGGACACTGAACTTCATGCACCGCAAGACCGAGTCCAAAGACACCTTCGCCGACATCGCTTCCCAAGTGCGGCCCGTCACACGTCCGGGAATGGCCGCACCGCCGCGGCTTCCCGTGCCCGATGTTTCGCTGCCCTTGAAACCGGGCGCCCCACCGGTCGCGAGGCCCCTCGCGCGCAAGATAAATTCAGCCGAGGAATTGAAGACCGCGTTGGCCGGACTCCGGGCGCGCATGAGCCCGTTCCTGCAGGACTTGGCTCCCGCCGTCCCTGCTACGCGCGCCGTGTTCGGTATAAAGCAGTGCCAATGGCGCGAAGAAACACCATCCGACCGCTTGTCTTTCACCGATGTTCTCGCCGGCAAAGGCGAGTGGACCACAGTCGATCTGCCACACTACGGGCCGCCACTCGGACCCGCCGCCACGCTTTACCGCGCGGAACTGGATTTTCCCGCGGGGTTGTTCGCAGCGGAAAAAAGAATCCTCTGCTTCGACGGAGTCGACTACCGGTGCCAAGTCTACCTCAACGGTGTCTGCCTCGGCACCCACGAGGGATTTTTCGAGCCGTTCGAATTCGACATCACCGCTATCGCCAAACCGGAGGGCAACATTCTCCTCGTCCGCGTGGAGAACGACTTCACCATGCTGGGGCAGGCTTTTTCCGATGGCGACGCCGACGGCGACAAAATCTATGCCGCCACGGGCCTCGGTTACGACGATCCGGAGGAGGGATGGCATCACTGCCCCGCGGGGATGGGCATCTGGCAGGGTGTGAGGGTGGAAGGACGCGCCCGTCTCGCCATCACCGACATCTTTGTTCGGCCCCTCGCCTCGCTCGACGCGGTGGAAATCGAGGTGACCGTGGAGAATTACGGCGACAACCCGCAGGAGGAAGCATCATTGCTCGTCTCGATCCACGGCCAAAATTTCCCCGCGCAAGTCCACGTCGACCATCCGCACCAAGGCCAAGGCCGCTGGGTCCGAGGTTTCGGCGACCTGGAGAAAAACAATCCCGATTCCGAACCCGCCCGCATGGGCCGCGGACGGAATTTCCTCTCGCTCACCCTTCCGGTGAGCGAGGCAAAACTTTGGGATCTGGAAACGCCTTGGCTTTACCAAGCGCAGGTCAAACTGATCGACGGCGACGGAAAACTGCTCGACGCGGCGCATCGGCAATTCGGTCTGCGGCGTTTCGAGCAGGACGAAGCCTCCGAGCCCAAGGGCGAATTCCGGCTCAACGGACGGAAGATCATGCTGCGAGGAGCCAACACCATGGGCAACCTTGATCTCTGCGTTTTCCGCGGCGATACCGCGCGCCTGCACGACGACATCCTGCTGGCCAAGTTGACGAATATGAATTTCCTCCGCCTGACCCAGCATCCGGTCCAGCGCGAGGTCTACGAAGCATGCGACCGGCTGGGGCTCATGCTGCAGACCGATCTGCCTCTCTTCGGCAACATCCGCCGCAACCAGTTCCACCAATGCGTGCGCCAGTCCGCGGCGATGGAGCATCTGATCCGCTCCCACCCCAGCAGCATTCTCGTCTCGTTCATCAACGAGCCGTTCCCCGCGGCGCGGGCCAAACCGCACCGCTTCATGCAGCGCGATGAAATGGAGCAGTTTTTCACCATGGCCTCGCTGGCCGTGCGGCGCGAAAACCCCGACCGCGTGATCAAATGCGTGGACGGCGACTATGATCCGCCGGTGCGGCAGGGCATGCAGGACAATCACTGCTACTGCGGTTGGTATATCGGTCACGGTGTGGATCTGGGCAGCCTGCACCACGGGAACTGGATGGACGTCAAAGAAGGCTGGTCTTTCGGGTGCGGAGAATTCGGCTCCGAGGGCCTCGATTCGCGCGGCGTGATGCAAGACTTTTACCCGTCGCCTTGGCTTCCTTCTTCAGCCACCTCGGAGTGGAGCCCAGAGGTCATACCGAAAGCCCAGTCGGCCAAATTTCATTACCTGTGGTATCCGACGCCGCGGACGAGCGATGAGTGGATCGAGGCCAGCCAGCGGCATCAGGAGTGGGTCACGCGGCTTATGACCGAAGCCTTCCGCCGGATACCCGGCATGAACACGTTTGCCATCCATCTTTTCATCGACGCGTGGCCCGCCGGCTGGATGAAATCGATTATGGACGTGGACCGCGTGCCAAAGCATGCATGGTTTGCCTACCGCGATGCCCTCACACCCGTGGCCGTGCAATTACGCAGCGACCGCAGTGCGGGCTTTTCCGGGCAGACTTTGCCCGTCGAATTGTGGACCGCCTGCGATCTTGCCGCTCCCCCGCAGGGATGCCGTCTGGATTACGAGGTGACACGCGGAGAAACCATCATCGCCCACGGGAGCGTTCCGGCCTTGGTGAAGGAATGCGGCCCCTCGCCGCACGGTGCCATCCAGTTGACGCTGCCCGATGTCGCGGATCGCGAGAACCTCACCGTAGCGGCCAGCTTGGTCGACTCCGACGGCCACGCCCTGCACCACACTTCGCTCACCCTCACGGTTTTTTCCGCAGCCGATGAGAGTGGGGTCAGTCCCGCTTTGGCCGGCAACAATCCTCGCGCACTCTCGTTTTTGGACTCGCTCGACCTCGGCGGTTCGACCGGCAAAGACGAGGACGTGATCCTCATCACGGATGTCTCGCACTACCTTGCGGCCAAGGAGGAGATCGATCGGCGGGTGCGCAACGGAGCCGCGGCCGTCTTTCTCTCGCTGCCCGAGGGGTCCCACACGATCGGTGACTCTTCGATCGCCGTGCACGCGGCAGGCATGGGTTCCCGGCATTTTGTTTCCTGCGCTTCCGGACATCCGTTGGCGGACGGTTTTCTTCCCCAGGACTTCAAGTTCTGGTTCGACGAAAGATCGGGCCACGCCTCGCCCATCCTTCACACGGTTTTGGATGGCGAGGGGTGGACACCGATCCTCCTTTCCGGAGACGGCGGATGGAGCCGCCCTTGGGGACCGGTTGCCGCCGCCGCAGAGAGACGAGAGGGCCGGGGTGTATGGCGCGTTTGCCAAGTGGACTTGCTGGACCGCGTCCGGACCAATCCCGTGGCACGTCTGTTCGCGCGTCGCCTCCTCCTCCCTGCGGGGCACCCGTCACTCAGGGAGCGCGCTCAGGAATTGCCGAACCCGAAGTAGTTGCGCGCATTGCTGTAGCAGATTTCCCGCACCATGGTACCGACGAGGCTCTCATCGTCGGGATCACATGAAGTTATGGCGGCACCTCACGCGGCACTTTGCCGAATTTTTAGATCAGCGAGTATTGATGGGTGGTTGGGTCTCCACGAGAGAACGGAATATCCCATCCCTGCTCATGCAAATTGCTCGTTAGCTCCGAGAGGTAAACGGCATCCGAGGGGGTGTGGCCGGCGGACCTGATGTTTCTTCAGTAGCCGCAAACCGCGGAGAACCTCGTCGTTGATGCTGCCGATGTGGCCGCGGAACGTCTTGGAAAAGCGCGTGAGCTTTTTTTCAATGTCGTCGACGTAGAGCGCCGAAAGCCCCTCGGCTTTTTTGGCCACGGCAAACTTGGCAACCAAAGCCGGCACGGTGATGGCGGGCAGCTTGGTCTCACGCACCGTGCGGGCAAAGGCAGCCGTGGCGTCAGCCAAAGTTCCGCGGCCGCCGAGCGCATCGTGTGCCCGCGCCCACTCGGCTACCGCCTCGACCAGCGTCGTTTGCTCGCGACCGCGCAGCATGCGCATGGCCGCCGACCAGTCGGCGAACTCCGGGAGCGAAATCTCCCGCTGGTGCGGCTGGTGCTCGGTGCGGTCGCGGATGAACTTTTGCGCCTCGGCCTTGGCCGAATCCAGCGTGCGGCAGCGCTTTGCTTCCGCTGTCCGCCCTCGGTGGTGGAAAAGACGCAACCGCGGTAGACCATCCCGTTCTTCTTGTCCGTTCTTTCGAAGATCGGTATGGACATATTGCGCAATGAAACAACCACGGCAGGCTTCGGGTCAGTTGGCATGAAAATGATGCTGCGAAAACGAAAAGCACGAAATTCCCCTCACTAAAATCAAGGTTTTCGCAACCCTCCCTCACCGCCATTCCCACCGATGAAACGCGCCACCAGTCTTGCCCTGCGTTCGTTGCTCGGACTTTTTTTTCTCGCGGCCGGACTCTCCAAAGTTGGTCAGCCGATGGAGACACTCGCGGCGGTCTACTCTTACCAGATTGTGCTGCCCGACGGACTGGCCTTTGCCATTGCTTATGCCCTTCCATGGGTCGAAACCATCCTGGGCGTCGCCCTTCTTTCCGGACTCTTCTTGCTCCCGAGCGTTGCCGCCACCGCCGCCATGCTGATCGCCTTCACCGCTCTCACCGCGCAAGCCTGGTGGCGGGAACTGCCCATCGACTGCGGCTGTCTCGATCTGAGTGCATGGCATCCGTCGCTCGCCGCGCTGACCACGCCGGGCGGTGCCACCTTGCGCAACCTGTTCCTTCTCGGGCTTACCACCCTGCTCGCACTGATCGTCCGCTCCCCGCAGGACGGCACCACCGACGAAAACTGACGCTGCTCAAAGGTCGGTTGCCACCGTCCGCAAAATCTGGTGGCCTCGCACGAACTCCGCCTTGCTCATGGGCTTGCCGCCGGAAGGCTGAACTTCGAGCAACTGCAAAACGCCCCCGCCACCGCAGGGCAGGTGCAACTGCGCAGGATCGGCCGGCCCGGGACCGACCACCGCTTGGTGAACCTTAATCTCCACACGCCGGCCCTGCGCTGTTTCCAGCACGGCGGTGCACCCCGGCCACGGATGCAAACCCCTCACCATCCGCTCGAGTTCCACCGCGCTCCTGCTCCAGTCGAGACGGCCGATGGCGCGGCTCAACTTCGGGGCATAGGTCGCGGCGGTACCGTCCTGCGGAATGCGCGGCGCACTTTCTGCCCGGATCAAAAGCAGCGCCTCCTCGAGAGCCTCGGGAGCGAGGTCGGCCAGCCGGTCGTGCAGTGTCCCGGCCGTCTCACCGGACTCAAGGACGCATTCTTTGCTCAGCAAAATGTCTCCGGTATCGAGACCCGCGTCCATCCACATCACCGTGACCCCGCTCTTGTTCTCCCCGGCCAGAACCGCGGCATGCACCGGTGCCGCGCCTCGGTGACGCGGCAGCAGCGAGGCGTGAAGATTCAGCGCGCCAAGTCTGGGGACGGCGAGAAGCTCCGGGGGGAGAATTTGCCCGTAGGCCATGACGACAAACAAATCGGGCATCCGGCTCTTGATTTCTTCCACCGCCTCCGCCGAGCGAACGCGGGCAGGCTGCAGCGGGGCAATGCCATGGGCCAGGGCCAACTTCTTGATCGCGCACGAGTTGAGTTGCAGACCGCGGCCGGACGGACGGTCCGGCTGGGTGACCACCCCGACCACCTCGATGCCGGGCAGGGCGAGCAAAAGGCGCAGGGCGGGCAAGCCGATGTCGCCGCTGCCGAGAAAGACAGTCCTCATTGCCCCGCCGTCCATCCTACCTCCCGCGGGGACGCCCCGCTCCCCGCGCGCGAAGCAATTCTCCCGCTGTGACCTCGCGCTCCCCCAGAGAGTCGGCGCATCCGGTGCAAAGGTAGTCGTAAATTTCCTTGTCCGGCAAAACGAGGAGCAACCGCTCGCGCACCGGCATCGCTTGGCCGCACCGCCGGCAGTAGAGGCTGCTGGCCCGCAGGCTCTCGAATCGGCCGCTCATGTCACCGCGCTGAACCCTTCTTCGCCGAAATGGTTGCGGCGGTCCTGCATCAGCACCTCGACAATGTTGCCGAGGACGTCAACCGGCGAGAGCATGGCGTCGATATGCACAGTCATATCATTGCCATAGTGGGTCAACAAAGGCCGGGATTCCTCGTCGTAGGTCTCGAGACGGTGTTTGATCACCTCCTCGTTGGCGTCATCGAAACGGTTGTCCCGCAAGGCACGCCGCTTGAGGCGTTCGACCAGTTTGGAACGGTCCGCGCAGGTCAGATGAAAAATTTTCCTCACCCGGACAATGTCCTCGAGCATTCGCGCCTGGCTGATGTTGCGCGGGATACCGTCGAGCACGAGAAAATCGTGGTCGGGATGAAAGGCGTGCGACTCGACGCTTTGATCGATGCGGATCTTCCACAGCTTGACCGTTACTTCGTCCGGCACCAATTCGCCGCGGCTTGAATACTCGAGAAACTGCTTGCCCAGCGGGGTGCGCAAATCGAGTGCGCGGAAAACATCTCCGCAGGCGCAATGGTAATAGCCAGGCACTTTGCCCAGCACGCGGCCCTGGGTGCCTTTGCCACTGCCGGGCGCGCCAAAAATGAGATAGGTCTGGTATTTGCTCATGATTTGGAAAAACGACCATCGGCATTCTACGGCCCGGACGCGGAATGACAACGCAGCACTGCAGTTCCCGGCTTCTTGACACGGTATCTTCGCAGCCTTAAATAATCTCTCCTTTTCCCCCACCGTGCATACTGACGAACAAGTCCTCGAAGTCCTCCTCGACCAATTCCGGGTCACGCGGGATCAGGTCAGTGACGCCCACGAGAGGCACCCGGGCGCGCCCGTCGTTGATGCGCTGCTCGAGACCGGGGCGGTGCAACCGCGCGATGTCCACGGGGCGATCGCCCACATTCACGGCCTGAGTTTCGCGGACCTCAACGAGCCCGATACCACCCAACGCACCCGCGAGTTGCACGGGCTGATCCCCGGGGAGGTGGCGCGGCGCCACCGCATCTTGCCGCTCCAACAAACCGATCACGGTTTGCAGGTCGCCATCGGTGACCCCATGAATTTCGAAGCGTTCGACACCGTGCCTTTCCTGCTCAAAACCGAGGTCGAGTTTCTCTACGCTGATCCGGAGCGCGTCGAGACCCTCCTGGCCGACGTCTACCCACGGCAAGCCGGTCTGGTCGCCGCCGGGACCGAGGAGGAAGCCGGGGGCGTGGCCGGCGATGATGATGCCGGCATCATCAAACTGGTGCAGGACTTCCTCGAAAAAGCCCAGGAGATGCGGGCCAGTGATATTCATCTGGAGCCGCTGGAAGCTGGCTTTCGCGTGCGTTTCCGCATCGACGGCGAGTTGGAACAATACAAACTTCTCCCCCACACCCTCCAAGGTGCCATTATCAGCCGTCTTAAGATCATGACCGAGACGATGAGCATCGACGAGAAGCGTGTTCCCCAGGACGGTCGCATCCAGTGTCAGGTCCGCGGCAAACCGCTCGATCTTCGCGTCTCCACGGTCCCGACTTCGCAGGGCGAATCCATCGTCATGCGTTTGCTCGACCAGTCGACGCTCTCGATCACCCTGCCGGACATCGGTTTCATGAGCGACGATCAGGAGTATTTCCGCGGCCTGATCAAAATGGCCGACGGCATCATCCTCGTCACCGGTCCCACTGGATCGGGTAAAACCACCACGCTTTACGCCTGCCTTTCCGAGATCAACGACGAGAGCCGCAAAATCATCACGGTCGAGGACCCGATCGAATACGTCATGCCCGGGGTCAACCAAGTCCACGTTAAATCCGACATTGGCATGACCTTCGCCCGCGCCCTCCGCTCGATCCTCCGTCAGGCCCCGAACGTCATCATGATCGGTGAGATCCGCGATCTCGAGACCGCCGGCATTGCGATTAATGCGTCACTGACCGGCCACCTCGTTCTTTCCACCCTCCACACCAACGATGCCCCCAGCGCCATCGCCCGTCTGATCGATATCGGGGTCAAACCTTTCCTCGTCTCCAGTGCCGTGCGCGCCGTCATGGCCCAGCGCCTTTGCCGCAAACTTTGCAGCTGCAAGGAACCGGGAAACCTCAGCGAGGACGAAATGATTGCCCTCCGCCTCGATCCCGCACAACTTCCCGACGCCACCATCTACCGACCGAAGGGCTGCGAGAGATGTCGCTTCACCGGCTACCGCGGCCGGCTCGGCATCTTCGAAATTTTCAAGATCGACGACGAAATGCGTCAGATGATCAACCGCATGGGCGGCGGCGAGGACCGCTCCGAGCAGGTTAGCACGGTGCAACTCCGCAATCGCGCGCGCGAGCAGGGAATGCGGACCCTGCGGGAAGACGGGTTCCAGAAGGTTTTTGCCGGTTTGACCACCTTCGACGAGGTGCTTGCCGTGACGATGGGAGATTCCGAATAGCATGGACCCGCACCTTGTCATCACCACGTTGGTTGATCAGGGCATCTTCCCGGCAGAACAGTCGGATGCCCTTCTTCAGGCTGTTCTGGAGAGCGGACGCGCGCCCGAAGATTTCCTCATCGAGGAGGGCCACATCGACGAACACACTTTTTACCAGACCATCGCGCAGGCCATCGGCGCCAATTACATCGATCTGACCGACTTCGAGCTGGAAAACAGCCTGCGGGATAAAATTCCCGTCGGCTTGGCCCGTCTCCATCAGGCGCTGCCGGTGGCCAACCTCGATGGAACGCTCTACGTGGCCATGAGCGACCCGCTCGACGCGCAAAGAATCGAAGAGTTGCGGTTTGCGCTCCACGAAAACATCCAAATCAGCGTGGCACCGGTCCGGCGCATCGAGGAACTCATCGCGAAGTATTACGAAACCATCGACTACGCGACAGAAGGGTTTGCCACCCTGACCCAAAAAGAACTGCGGGAAAAACTGAGCCAAGCTGGCACGGCGGTTTTGGCCGGCAACCTCTCCGAGGAAGACCGCGCCCAATACGTCACCCAGATCATCGATAATTTGATCGATATCGGGGTCAAGGCCAAAGCCAGCGACATCCACTTCGAACCGTTTGAGGACTTTATGGATGTCCGCATGCGGGTGGACGGCACCCTGCGCTCGCTCCTCACCCGTTCCGACCGAAAGGCTTACAGCTCGATCGGTCGAGAGTTGATCTCCCGCGTCAAAATCATCTCGAACCTCAACATCGCCGAAAGCCGCCTTCCGCAGGACGGCCGTATCCAGCGCAGCGTCACGCGCGACGGAAAACCCTTCTCCATCGACCTCCGGGTCAGCACGCTGCCGACCCAGTTCGGCGAAAGCGTCGTGCTCCGTATTCTCGACCGCTCGGCCGTCCAGCTCGATCTCGACAAGCTTGGGGTGCCGGACAACGTGAAGAAGACCCTGCGGGAAATGATCAAGCTGCCCAACGGCATCATTATTGTCACCGGCCCCACCGGCTCGGGCAAAACGACCACGCTTTACGCCTGCTTGCGCGAGATCAACGAACCCAATTCGAAACTGCTTACGGCCGAGGATCCGGTCGAATACGACATCGACGGCATCATTCAGGTTCCGGTCAACGAAGGCATCGGTCTCGACTTTGCCCGATGCCTGCGCGCCTTCCTCCGCCAGGACCCCGACCGCATTCTTGTCGGCGAGACGCGCGACCTTGAGACGGCGCAGATTGCCATCCAGGCCTCGCTCACTGGCCACTTGGTCTTCACCTCCCTCCACACCAACGACTCGACCGGGGCGATCACCCGTCTCATCGACATGGGGGTCGAACCATTCCTCATTTCCGCTTCGCTCGAGTTGGTCGTGGCCCAGCGCCTCGTCCGCCGCACCTGCTCAAAATGCATCGTGCCCTACGAACCGTCGGAGGAGGAACTTCTTCTCCTCGGACTTTCCGCGCACGAAGTGGGCGACAAGAAGTTCTACAAAGGGAACGGGTGCGAAGAGTGCAACGACACCGGTTACAAGGGCCGTCGTGCCATCTATGAAACCTTGCGTCTCAACGACACCTTGCGCGAGATGATCAACCAGCGAGCCCCCGGTGTGGTACTCCGCCAGAAAGCGATCGAACTCGGCATGCGCACCCTGCGCGAAGAAGGTCTCCAAGCCATCTTCGACGGCGAGACCACGGTGGAAGAGATCCTCAAATACACCTGAGAAAGCCCCACCTGTCGCCGAAACAGGGGTGTTTTTCCCGGCTGGACCCGTCTGGAACGACCGACCTGCAACGCGCCGAAAAGAACAGCGCCTATGGCTAGTTCAGGCCACTACTGGCCGACAGGCTTGCCCTTAAATACGTATTCGCTGCGGGAAAGGAAGCCGTCTTTGTCGACATCCCAAAAAGTGAAGCGTGACCTGAGCGCCTCGGCATCTTCAGTCTCCGGCTGCCCGGCCATGAATTCCTCGAGCGTCAACTTCCCGTCGCCACCGGTATCACGGCTAACGAAGTAGCCGATGCGCTCGGTTTCTTCCGCGGCGGAAACCGCTCCTGAATCCGTGGCGGGCGCTTCGGTTTCCTGCCCTATGACTGCGCAGGGCAGAAATAACGGGAGGATAAGAATGAAGAGACGGGACGTGTTTAATTTCATCGTGAGTCAATTAGTCGAGCAGCTTTATTTTGTGAAGCGCAAATGGAGAAATTCCGCCGTGGGCGCGTTGGTGCCGTTGGTCGCGGTGGAGAAAGATTGGTAAATTGTTTTGTAGCCCACCTGCTCGACCACTTGGTTGGTCACGGAATTGGTCGTCCAGTCGGCGAGGTTGCTCGAGCGCTCCACCACGGTGGCTACATCGTCTCTGGAGACCACCCGTGGGTATTCCAGGGTGAAGCCATCCGCGGCGCTTCCGGACCATAATGGCTCGGCGCCAGGCACCAGCGGACCGGTCCCATAAACATACTCCGCCACATTGGGCATCCCATCCTTGTCCGGATCCAGCAAAGGATCGAGGAGTGAGGATGGGACCCCCGGGGTGGTGTACGCCTTTTGCCAACTCGGATAATCCGTCGGGTAGGTGGATGGAGCAGCGACAGCGTCAGTGTCCCAACCGTAGCCCCCGGCCAGAGCGACCGAAAGCTCCGCGACCACATCGGCGTAGGCAGGATGGGCCGCAAGATTCACCGTCTGGTTGGGATCGTGATCCATATCGTAAAGTTCCTTGCACTCGGGCGCGGGAAACAATTTCACATCGCGGGTGATGCTGTAATTGCCGGCCGTCTGGTCCTTGGTGGTCTGGGTGCGCCACCATTCGGTGTAGCGGTAGCGCTGGGTGCGGATGGAGTAGCCCATCCCCTCGCCTGAATTGGCGATGTCTGTGCCATTGATAAAGCGCTGGTATTGGGTGAAGGCGGCTTTTTTCCACGCCTGGTCCGGATCTTCGAGCAAAGCTCTCAAGCTGGTGCCTTGGAACTCCAACCCTGCGGGTTGAGCGGGCGGGGGCAGACCCGCGAGGTCCACCAAGGTGGGATAGATATCGACAAACTCGACTGGCGACTGACAAGCCTTTCCGGCTTTTCCGAGGGCATCCATGCCGGGTGCGCAGATGATGAGAGGCGCGCGTGCCGCCTCCTCGTAGCAGGTATGCTTGGCCCAAAATCCGTCGTGGTCGCCCAAGTGCCAACCGTGGTCGCCCCAGACACAAATGATGGTATTGGCAGCCACCGCAGGATTGGCGCGGAGCGCGGCGAGGACTCGCCCCAATTGATCGTCCGCGAAACTGGTCGCGGCGAGGTAGCCGTGGATGAGGTTGCGGGCTTTGCTGGGATCCGTGACCGTGTTGGCCCCGATATCCCCATAAGTATTGATCTCATAGTTCGCACCCGTGAAAGGGAGGGTTCCGGTGGGAAAGGTCCGGGTGCCAGTGTAGCCGGTGAGATTGATCTCGTCAGGGTCATAAAGATCCCAAAACTGTTTGGGAGCATTGAAGGGCAAGTGGGGCTTTTGATACCCCACAGCCAAGAAGAAGGGTTTGCCATTGGCCGTGTAGTCTTGGGCGTAAGCGTTGAGTTTCGCGATCGCCTTGGTGGTCATGATGCCGTCGGCGTAATCAGTATCTTTGTTGATGGGAACCTTTGGGGTGGCCGTCGGGTCTTTAAATTCCCCTTTGTCGGTGGCGAAAAGTTTCGATTTACCGGCAGCGGCCGCGTTCTCGGCTTGAAAGTGGCCATCCTGGTAAAAGTAACGCCCCGCGAATGACGAAGTGTCCATGCCTCCGGGCCACGAGAGGCTCGCGTCATAGCTGGGAGGCGTGCCCCGCTGGTCGTAAATTTTGCCATGCCCGGCCACATTGTAGCCGTGACCGGCGAAATGCTGCGGCAGGGTGACAATCCCGGGCATGGTGGTGCGAAAATTCAGGTTCGCTTGATTTACCGCCGTTTCGATCTGATCCCAAATCTTGGTCGTGTCGGGTCGGCACCCGGTCATCAAGGAAGCGCGTGAACCCCAGCACACCGGGTGCTGGACATAGGCCCGCGTGAAGGCCATCCCGCTGGAAGCGAGGCTGTCCAAGTTCGGCGTGATGGCTTTGGGCATGGTCGCAGCCTGCTCGGGCGTGAAAAAGGAGCCGAAGTTCGCCTTCAAGTCATCAAAAGCGACAAAGAGCACATTGTAATTTCCAACCGGAAGCACGCGCACCCGCGTAACCCCGGCGTCCGCGACTTTCATGGAAAATGCCCGCTCTGAAGTTTTGGCCGGAGAACCGGCATCCATGGCAACGATGGTGAAACTGTAGTTGCCTAAAATCGTCGGCATTCCCGAGAGGACACCGCCACTGCTGAGGGAAAGCCCGGTGGGCACTGCACTGCCCGCTTTGACTTGGTAAGTGTAAGGGGCGGTGCCTTCGCTGACCGCCACGGTATGCTCGTAGGCGGAGCCGACACGGGCTTGGGGCAGTTGCGCCGCGGTCTGCCAGACCAGATTGGCGGAGGGCGCGGCGGACGTTCCGGTGATCTGGAGATTATCGATGCGGACCAAGAGGTTGTTGGTGGTCTGGGTAAACGGAGGGAGTGACCAGCGGAGGTTGATCTCAGGCTGGTTATTGAGGGCCGTCACCGCACTTAAATTCGCCGTCCAGTTGTTGTTGTAGCTCGAACTGTTGACCAGCGTCAGACTGACCCCGGGAACGGCAACCCATGCGCCGCCGCCGATCTTGTATTCGAAGGCCGCCAAAGCGGTTACGTTCGTGCCCCCGCTTTGCAAGCCATTGAGGCGGTAGTTGAAGTGGGCAGCCAAGTTCGTCACTCCCGCGGTGTTGAGCGTTACTTGGAAGGTGCCCGCGGAGACATCCTTGGCATTCCAGCCTGCACCCCTGGCAGCGGTCCAAACCGAACCATTGAAGGCCGTGAAAGGACTGGCATAATTTCCATAACCCCCGGAAGTCAATCCAGTGCCGGAAAAAGTCGGCGTTCCGGTCAGGGTGTTGACACTGACCTTCGTGTCATAGGTGCCAGATCCATTCGTCGCCGACTGCGACGCGGCGTCCTGAAAAGCAAAAAACGCCCCGACATTTGTTTGCGCGCTCGCCGCGGCAAAGGTCAGGAGCAGCAGGCTCAAGGCGGACAGCAAGAGTCTCACAACGTCATGGGGTTGGGGGTACGCTGGTGAGATCTGGGTGAACCAGTGCCTCCAAGCGCCCTTGGAGACAATCAAGCACATGGGTCAAGAGCGCGCTAGGGTAATTTTCTCCGGTGGTGGGATCACCCTTCAATTTGGCCGCGGCCAGTCGGGCCGATTCGAGGGCGGGCAGAGCCGGACGCGCCGACTCCCCCAATCGGGCCAAGACATTGCCGGCTTGGAGATTGAAGGCGAGATTGTCGGTCTGCCCGATCCAGCGCTGCAAAACCGGCAGGGCCGCATCCGTCTCGCCTTGCCGGGCCAGGGCTTCGGCCGCGGCAATTTGCACCGCGCCGGAATCATCATCCAGACAGGCGTGAAGGTCTTTTCCCGCGGGTTTCGCCTCGTTGCCCAGCATGGCGCAGCCCTGCGCCGCCCACCAGCGCACTGGCTCGGAGGGATCACAAAGGGCGGTGATCAATTCGGGCAGGTTTTCCGCCTTCCGTTCCGAGGCCAGATTGGCCAAAGCAAAAACCCGGTCGACCGGGAAGACCCCCAGTCGGCGCGAATTTTCATATCCCTCCAAGGCCGATCCCTCGGGAAGAAACCCGTTATCGAAGGTGCGCACAACATGGTCCTGCAGCGCGGCGCGCATTTGCTCCATCGTTTTTGCCTCCCGTGGATCGGCCGCCAGATTCGTCACGTTGTCCGGATCGGCATCCATATCGTAAAGCTCCTCGGTCGGCTTCTCGCCCCAGAACCGGGCGGTGCTCGGGGTCAGCTTGCCCTCCCGGGCCAAGCGGGCCCACGACTTGTATCCCTGGGCGCGGAACATGTATTCCAGCGGCTGCACATAGGGCAGATCCGGCCGGTAATTGCGGATGTAAAGCCAGCGCGAATCCATGACCGAGCGGCTCATGTCATAGCGCTCGTCCATTCTGTCGCGCGCGCAAAAGACGAAGTCGTTTTTCTGCGCCCGGGGACCGGCAAACGGCTGTCCTTCCATCGTGGCGGGGATCTCCACTCCGGCCAGCGAGAGGACCGTGGGGGCGAAGTCGACAAAGCTGACCGGATCCCGCAGCCGGGAACCCGGTGCAGCCGGAGCCAAATGGCGCCACTTGGGCGGAAAGTAAACGATGAGAGGAACCCGCGTCCCGCTGGCGTGAAGGAAGCGTTTGCTGCGGGGCATCACTCCACCATTGTCGGAAAAATAGAAGACGATGGTATCCTCGGCCAGACCGGCCTCGGCCAACTCCTTCAGCCGCGCGCCCATTTCCCGGTCAAGCAGCGCGATCTGATCGTAGTAGCGGGCCCAATCGGCGCGGATCTCTGGAGTGTCCGGTTGGTAGGACGGAACCCGGACGGCCTCCGGATCGGTCGGGGCAAGGTCGGACCGCGCGGCCTCGGCCGGAAAGAGGGAGCTCTCGTGCGTTGTGAAGGAATTGAAAACGCGGAAAAACGGATGGCGCGCCACCGAGTCGGCCAAGGGACTGGCCTTCTCGCTCAACTCATCCCAGAGGCCGGCCAGATCCAGCGGCGCGTTGTAATCCGTTTTGGCGTGATTTGAGGTGAAGTAACCGGCCCGGCGCAAGAGGGACGGAAAGCCGACGACCTCGGGCGGAATCTTCCCCTGCCCCCGCATGTGCTGGGCCGGAGCCGAGGAAGCAGGGTAGGTTCCAGTGATGAGGGCGAAGCGCGCCGGAGCGCAGACCGGTTGGGCGTAGCATCGCTCGAAAAGTACCCCTTCCCTGGCCAGCTCATCCAAGACAGGCGTCCTGGCCAGCGGATCGCCGTAACAACCGAGCAGCGTGGTGTTGTCCTCGCTGACCAGCCAGAGAATATTTGGACGCTCAGCTTCCTCGGCCAATGCTTCAGGAGCAGGTGCCGCCCAAAGCGAAATGGTGGCGGTCAGCATCCACACCAACCGTCGCCCGGGGCTGCTACTCAAGCACATCATGGAGAAGTGGTCGTGCTTTGCGCATCGACCGAGGCCACAGCGAGCAGGAGCAGAATGAGCGTCGCGAGAAGCATCTTCACAGCGGCGCCGGAGAGAGGCGGGGAGGCAAAAGTCTTTTGCATGGGGGGAGGCGCGGGGAGAATCTCGCTCAGAGAGGCAAAGTTTCGATCGGCTCGAGCGTGAAAAGCCGCGGAAAATCTTTGGTGGCGGATGACTCAGGCTTCGTCGGCGGATTTTCCCTCCTCCTCCTGCTTGCGGCGGGGTTGGTGATCCAGGGCCTCCATCTCCGTCTCGTGGCCTTTGTCTCCTTGCTGCTTCATCCAGGCGGTCAACTCGGTTTGCAGAAGAGCCAAGGTTTCCTTGTTTTCCAGCCGTTCAGCCACGTTGGTTAACTCCCAAGGATCGGCCTGCAAATCGTAAAGTTCGAGCGCGGGTCGGCGGGCGTAACGTGCGGCCTGCCGGGCGGCGAAAGCATCGCCTTTCTCGCCCTGGCGGCGCCACGAACGAAGCAGCGGGGCGTCGGAAATGGCCGTGGTGAACTCGTTTTCCGGCTGGAGATTAACGAGAAGTTTCCACCGTCCATCCGACACGGCCCGAGTTCCGTAAGCTTCCGGCCCATTGTTGATCCCCCGCGCAGTGTGCTGGGCGAACACATAGTCCCGGTGCGTCGCGGCCCTGCCGAGGAGCACATCGAGGATGCTCTTTCCGTCAAAACCTTGATGTCCGACGGCATCAGCCACCCCGGTCTTAACTTGCAAGGCATCGCCACCCGCTGCTGCGATGAGAGTGGGGGCGATGTCCTCATACTGGACCAAGGCGCTTGAGGTGCTTCCGGCTGCGATATGCTCCGGCCAGGCGGCAATCGCCGCCACCCGGATGCCCGCGTTATAGAGAGTCCATTTACCTTGCGGCACCGAACTGCCTTGTTCACTGAAAAAAAAGAACAGCGTGTCGCGATCGTGCCCCGTCCGTTGCAGGATGCTCATTATTTGACCGACCTGATCGTCGCAAAGCGCGACCTCGGCATAATAAGGGGACAAGCCGCTCCGCAGTTCCGGGGTGTCGACCAGAAAAGGGGCGATGTTTTTCAGGTCTTCCGGCTTGAAGCCCGAAGCGTCCCCCTTGGTATGCGGTCCGTGCGGCTCGTGCGTGGCGAGGTAAGCAAAAAACGGACGACCATCCCCGTCCCTGATGAAATTTTCCACCCCGGCAAAATCAAGGTCGCCATCTTTACCCTTGGCCGCGTCCTCTCCCACCATGGGCAGCCACGTGTCAAAAGGATAGGCGCGCGGAGGACCAAAATGTTTTTTGCCCGCACCCAAGGTGCGGTAGCCCAACGCCTCGAGGTAAGAGGGCAAGGTCCGTGTACCTTTTTTGACCACCGAATGGTTGGGGTAGGCCCCGCTGCGCACCGGATACATCCCCGTGAGCAAGGCTTGCCTCACGGGGGCACACACCGCGGAGGAGGAGTAAAATCTGGTCAGCTTCATCCCCCCGTCGGCGAGCTTGTCGAGGTGGGGCGTTTTCGCGTCGGTGGGGCCGCCAAAACAAGCCACATCGTGCCAGGCGAGATCGTCGGCCATGAATATGACGATGTTAGGCTGGCTTCGACCGGCACGCGCACCATCTCCCGCGGGAGGGGCGGATGGCTCCGAAGTTTTTGCCCCGGAATCCGCAGGCTGCGCAGCCCCTGGCGCGGGCGACGGGTCGGGCGCCTCTAATTCGGAGTGCGAGGCATCGACCACCGCTTGAAAAGCCGGCTTGGGCTTGCTCTGCCGATCGAACAGCAAAGGGTAGTTGGTCCGTCCGCGAATCGGCCAACCGTTGAGCCAAGAACCCTTGTCGGTCACCCCCCAGAACGTGACCCGGTTCAAGGAGCCCCGGTGCTTGCGGTAGACCGCAAAGAACTCGGCATAGCGGCGAGCCAATTTTTCCTGCATCTCGTCGGGCAGGCCCGCGGTGTAGGGATCCAAAGCCGGGTCGGCCTCCTCGCGAAGCGTGATCTCCGCGCTGCCGTTGTTGTTGCGGCCCGGCAAAACGTCGACGTCGAGCTCGGTGATCATGGTTTTGATCCCGAGTTGTCCGAGCTCAGTCAAGGTCTCATCGAGCAAACGCGTCGAAGGCCAATTCATTTTGCAATGCCCCTGGGTTCCCACCCCGTCGATCTTCACCCCTGCGGCCTGCAGCTTCTTGACCAAGTCGATAGCTCCCTTTCTCTTCGGCGCGTTTTCCAACGAATAGTCGTTGTAATAAAGTTCCGCCTCCGGGTCCGCCTCGTGGGCAAATTGGAAAGCCTTTTCAATGTAGTCGTCACCGATAATCTGCCTCCAAGGTGAAGGCCGAAGTGAACCGTCATCCTCCAGGGCTTCATTGACAACATCCCAGCCCTGAATACGGCCCTTGTAGCGCCCAACTACGGTTTGGATATGATCGCGCATCCGCTGCAACGCCACCTCGCGGGTCACGGGTCGGCCGTTTTCCTCCAGCACCCAAGCCGGCAATTGCTGGTGCCAAACCAGCGTGTGACCGATGACAAACATGCGGTGCTTCTCCCCAAACGCCACGTAGCGGTCGGCCGCTTCGAAGTTGTAGCGATCCGGATCCGGATGGATGGCGTCCCACTTGAGCGCGTTCTCCGGGGTGATGGAGTTGAATTGCGCTGCGATGAGAGCCTCGTCGCCCGGATTCGTCGCGGCGAAGTGGCTGTCGTTGAGCGCTACCCCGACCAGAAAATCATCCTCATAAGCCTCTTTGAGCGAAGTCTGGGCCGCGGCCGGATGCGCCGCGAAGGCTGCGGAAACGGCCAGCAGACCGAAGATTTTTGATGGGTGGAGCATTTTCATAAGTCGGGTCTTCATGCGGTGGCCTTCTTACGGCGCTCGGCCAAAGTGTCGGCCATTTCAATGGTAAGCTTTTTGTTCAGTTTGTAGCCCATGAGGAGGAATGTGCAGATGACGAAGAGTAATCCGACCACAATACTCGAGGTGACCCGGTAGCCCTGCAAGGCCTCGGGGGCCGACGGCAGTTGGGTGGCATAGCCAAACATCCCCGCCATAATCCAGAGGAAGGAGGCCGAACCTAAAGCGAGCCCCGCCTTCAAGGCAAAACCGATGGTGGCGAAAACCGTCCCGGTGAACCGGCGACCCGTTTGCCATTCCGAGTAATCCGCCACATCGGCGAAGATGGCCCAGAGCAGAGCAACGGAAGGCGCATAAATGGCGGAGCCGAGGATGGTCAGCACGATCATGCCGTAGACATCGTCGGGCTTGAGCAAATAGAAGGCGAAAGCATTGAGGGCCGAGAGGCCGAAAGTTGTGACCACAACCGCCTTTTTCCCGAACCGCCGAGCGAAGGACGCCGAGAGCATGATGACCAGGATGGTGGTTGCCGTGCCGGTCATGTTGACGATGCTATTGAAAACATCAGCCACGTTGCTGCTCGCCAGGTCGGTAGCCGTGCCGTGGACAATGTATCCCAGCCACTCGAGCAGGCCCGAACCGGAGGTGCCTTCGGCCAGCGGCGGCGCAGTGAGGCCGATCTTCTCGAGAAAGCCGAACATGGCGCCTTTGTCCGCGTAGTGATGATAGTAATTGTATAGGGCGCCGCCGCGGAAGGCGAGGATGCCAAAGTGCACCACGGTCATCAGGGCCATGATTCTCCATGGACTGTTTTTCAAGAGATCAAGGAAGTCCTGCTTGGGTGAGGCTTTGGTTTCGACGAGAGGCGCGATGCGTTCCTTGGTGGTGAAGAAGGTGAGTAAGAAAAGGAACAAGCACAAGACCGCCCAGATGGTCATGGTCATCTGCCATCCGTATTGACGGTCGTGCCCGATGGCAAACTTGGCGACCAGCGGGAGGGTGAAACCGCCGACGATGAACTGGGCGATATTCACCGCGACAAAGCGATAGGAATTGAGGGAAGCGCGCTCGTTGAGGTCCGCCGTCATGACACCACCAAGGGCGCTGTAGGGCATGTTGTTCATCGAGTAGAGCGTCATCATCATGGTGTTGGTGATGGCCGCCCAGGCCACTAGCGAGGCATAACTCCAACCGCTCGGCGTGGTGTAGGCCAAGACCATGACCACCGCCCAGGGCACGGAGGTCCAGAGGACCCACGGGCGGAAACGTCCCCACCGGCTGCGGGTGCGGTCGGCGAGGAGGCCCATAACAGGATCGAAAAGCGCATCCCACAAGCGCGGCCAAAGGAGAATGGCCGCCGCCGTGCTGGCGGAAAGACCAAACACGTCGGTGTAGAAATTCAGTTGGTAAAGAATCATCGACATGAACACGAAGTTCGCTGCGGCGTCGCCGCCGCTGTAACCGATTTTTTCAACAACCGAGAGTTTATGGGGAGTGGCGGACATGAGAGCTGGTTTTTTCAACAAACATCAACGGGCTTCAAACATTATTCTTCACCTCTGCTGGAGGCAATTGGTATCTGTGGAACGGTGCTCGGGGAAAAATGGGCCCTCAAAGTGACGGCAGTGCCGAGCAACCACCGGCTAGTTTACGACGACAGCCGTTCGTTTCCGTGCCCACGGACGGCAGGAGCCATCGGCACATGGATCTGTACTTAATCCGACGAGGTAACCGATTCCAGTTCGCTGTGAAAGGCGACCAAACGACGGTAACGCTCGAAAACCGAAGCCAAAACCGTCACCGAGATTTGCTGCGGCTTGAAACGAATGGATTGGCCGGTCCGCTGGGTGGCAAGGAAATCGATCCACCCAGTCTTCCCACCCTCGACCACCTCGTGGCGGAACTTGGCGAGCAGTGCCGCTCCCCATGCCGTCCCCTCCTCCGCCCCGTCCGAGATGGTCACTGGCGTGTCAAAAACATCGGCCACCAACTGACCGAGTTGCGGCGTCTTGACCAACCCGCCGGAGAGGATGATTTCCGTTCTCGGGTAGCCCTGGCGGTCGAGTTCCTCGCTGCCCAGTTTGAGATTAAAAATGGTGGCCAGGAGCATGGCCTTAACCGCATTGCCCGGCGTGCCCGCAGTCTCGTTCAACCCAAAGAGCATGGCCGTGCCGCCGCGCGAGATGCCCAGGCCCGGTTCGTCATCGCAAAATGGAAGGGCAAGCAAGCCGCCGCAGTTGTCTTCCGCCGCGAGAACCTCCGGCATAATGGCAGCGAAGTCGCCGCCAAACATTTTTACCACCATGTTCATTGCCGTGGTGCCGTTACGCAGCAAAACCATGTTGATCGGACGGCCATCGGGCGCGCAAAAATGATCAATCGCCCGGGAAATACCTTGAAAGGCCCGGTCGCCGACCGAGTTGGCCACCACGCTGGTGCCGAAGTTCATCGAAACTTGTCCGGGTGCCGCAATCAGGGAGCCAGCCAAGGCCGCAGGCTGATCTCCTTCTGCAGGCGCGACAGGCAATCCCGGGGACAGACCGAGGAGAGCGGCCCCGCGGGCATTGAGCTTACCACCGTCTTGTCCTGCCCGACGCACGGCGGGCAAAAGTTGGGCCAAAACAGGCAGGGTCTTGCCCGGCAGACTCTTGGCGGCCGCCTGGGTTGCTGCGGCGTCGAACTTGGCCAGCATTGCCGCGTCATAATCGAGCGACGCCTGATTAATGGGAAAGATGCCCGCCGCATCGCCGATCCCCAGCGTCCACTCCCCGGTCAGACGAAAAGCCAACCAACCAGCAGGGGTGGTCAAATGGGCCGTTTGAGCAGCCAGTTCCGGGCGATGGCGAATGGTCCAAAGCCAGCGCACCGCAGTCATGCGTTTAGGGCACTTGGCTTGGAGCAGCACCGTGAGTTCGTCACCTTCCGCTTCATTGCGTCCATCGCACCAAAGACGGGCAGGACTGACCGGCAGACCGCTCGCGTCGGTGAGGACCTCACCGTGCATCTGGCCCGAAATACCGATCGCCAGCACTTCCTTTTCCACATTTTTAACGATGAGCTTTTCCTCCAGCGCGGCCATGGCCGAGCCTAGGGCATTTTCCCAAGAGACGGGTTCATGCTCGTAACACTCAGACCCTAATCCGGGGACCATGTCATAGCCGGCCTCGCCGGTGGCCAAAATTTTTAGCTTGGCATCGGTAAAGATGACCGAGAGTCCCTGTGTGCCGATATCGATCCCGAGGTAGCCTTGAGTTTTCATGATGGTTGGTGGCTTTTTAAAGGGTCGGGCTGCCTTGAAGCAATCCCAAGGAGTTGAGGAAGCGGTCAGCTTCGACCATTGTTTCACGGTATTTGGCCTTGTTGAAAAACCCGTGAGGCTGGCCCTTGTAGAGAAAGAGATCACACCGCAGCCCCAAAGCCTGCATTTCGCTTTGGAACTTTTGGGCCGAAGTGACCGGGACCAATTCGTCCGCAGTGCCGAGGAAAACAACAGTTGGAGGCGTCTGCACGTGAATGTTGTAGAGGGGTGAAATGTCCTTCCAGTACGCCTTGCACTGTTCATGACCGAAGCCTCCCGGGCTGTTATCCAGCACGGGATTAAAGAGGACAAGAGCCGCCGGAACACAACTAACCGAGAGATTTTCGCCCGGTTCGTTGAAGCCGGCCACCGTCCCGGCGGCGGCGGCAAGGTGCCCGCCCGCTGACCCCCCTCCGGCCACAATGCGTTGGGGATCGATCCCCAACTCCGAAGCATGAGCACGAATCCAACGGATCGCCGATTTGGCGTCCATCACCGCCTCCCGTGGAGAAGTCCCGTGCTTGTTTTTCGTCCGGTACTCCGCCGCCATAGCCACCATGCCGCGCGAGGCAAGGTAGGCGCATTGGGGATAAAATTGGCCGGGATGCCCGCTGACCCAGCCGCCACCGAAGAAAAAAACGATTGCCGATGTCCGGTCACCCGGTTGATGACCCGCCGGGAGAAAAACATGCAACTGCAAGCCGCCGCGATCCGTCTGCTTGTAGGTGAACTTTTTGGCCGGCTCGGCGGCGTGAAGCAAACCTCCCGCGAGCACAGCAAGCGGCAGGCACCTCAGCACCGCCCAGAAGGGCCTTGCTATGAAGCTGACTCCTGCCGCCCCCCACCTTTTCAGCCCTCGTGAGCGGGCGTTTTTCCTTTTCACCTCCTCAGCCGTGGTAGGGATCAATCGTCTGGATGATCCCGTCGTCGTGGTAGAAGAGTTCTGCCATTTTGATGTTGCGCAAGTGAGTGAGCCCTCCCGAGAGCTGGCAGTCGTGGTAAAACAGAAACCACTTGCCTTCCCACTGGACGATAGAGTGGTGGGTCGTCCATCCCAGCACCGGGGTGAGAATGACGCCACGGTAAGTAAACGGTCCGTAGGGCGAATCCGCCGTGGCGTAGACGATGGTGTGCGCGTCACCGGTCGAATAGGACAAGTAATAGCGACCGCCATATTTATGGACCCAAGGGCCTTCAAAAAATCGGCGCGCATAGTCGCCAGCTTGGAGCGGTGTTCCGTCCGGGTCACGAATTTCGATTTCGCGAGGGTCTTCCGCGAATTCCAACATGTTGTCAGCCAGCCTGGCCATGCGGGGCCTGATCGCCGGTTCGTGATCGGCCGGGTAACGATCAGGACCAAACTTCCCGTTGGACCAAGCTTGCAATTGCCCGCCCCACAAGCCGCCGAAGTAAAGGTAGTAAAGGCCGTCCTGGTCCGAGAGCACCGCGGGATCGATGCTGTAGGAGCCCAAGATGGCCCTCTCCTCGGCAACAAATGGACCTTCGGGGCGCCCGCCGACGGCCACGCCGATTTGGAAAATCCCCTTCTCGTTGCGCGCGGGAAAGTAAAAATAATATTTGCCGTCTTTTTCGGCCACGTCCGGGGCCCACATTTGCCGCTTGGCCCATGGCACGTCGCCCACATCGAGCGCGCAGCCATGATCGGTGACCGGACCAGACGGTTTCTCCATGGAATAGACGTGGTAATCCCTCATGTCGAAATGGTCGCCGTTGTCGTTGATCGGCCGGTCGTTTTCGACGTCGTGAGACGGATAGATATACAACTTGCCGTTAAAAACGTGAGCCGAGGGATCGGCCGTATAAATGCCCTGGACCAAAGGCGGGTGCTTTGCTTGGAGCGCAGCGGCTCGGGCTTGATCTCGGGCGGTCACCGCCTCGGCATCGCTTTGCTCTTTCTTATTGGAAATCTTGGCCATGAGTTTTTTTGGGACGTGTCGGCAAAAACGCGGATGAAAAAATAGCAACTTGCGAGAGCAAAAAGGATCCATAGCATTAGGTGTCGGTTCCCATTTTGGGAAGGTTTTTTCTGTTCTCCCGTCTGTGGCACCCATCACAGTATCCGGACCGTGTCCTTCCAGCCCTGCCACCAATGTCCCGCTCTCGGCCTGGTGCCCTTGCGCAGGTTGAGTATCTTCCCGCTGATTGCCATCCTCGCCTTGACTGGCTGCCAGCCGGCGGCGCCGCAAAGCGCTTCGTCCTCCGGTCTCATCCTTGTTCCCGGTGGCAGCTTTGTCATGGGCTCGGATGCCGACGATGCTTACGGCAACGAAAAGCCGGCCCACCGCGTCGAGGTCGGGCCATTTTATTTGGACGCCAAGCCGGTAACCAACGAGGAGTTCGCCAAATTTGTCGAGGACACCGGCTACGTCACGGTGGCCGAACGCCCGATCGACTGGGAAATAATGAAAGAGCAAGTCCCGCCGGGCACGCCCAAGCCGCCCGACGAAGTGCTCCAGCCCGGGTCGTCCGTCTTTCGCGCGACCACGGGGCCGGTCGACTTGAGCGACTTGGGCCAATGGTGGGTGTGGACCACCGGTGCCTCCTGGCGCCACCCCGAAGGTCCGGGCAGCACGACGGAGGGGCGGAAAGATCACCCCGTGGTCCACGTTGCTTGGGAGGACGCCAACGCTTACGCGAATTGGGCCGGCAAGCGTCTGCCGACCGAGGCGGAGTGGGAATTCGCGGCCCGCGGCGGACTGGAAGGTTCTCGTTACCCTTGGGGTGATGAGGAAAATCCGGGCGGCAAGTTCATGGTCAACCGGTGGACCGGGCGCTTCCCTTATGACAATGATGGCGCAGACGGCTTTGTCGGAACATCGCCGGCCGGCTCGTTTCCGGCCAATGGCTACGGACTTTTTGACATGGCCGGCAATGTGTGGAATTGGTGCAGTGACTTGTATCGGGCGGATACCTTTGCCGAACGGGCCGGTGACGCGAAAGCGTGCTGCGACCCGCAGGGGCCAGCGACCGCCGTGGACGAACAACCCATCCCGAGCGACCCTTCGCCCGCCCTTGTCGCCGGCACCGAACGGCGCGTGATCAAGGGCGGCTCTTTCTTGTGCCACCCCGAATACTGCGAGAGCTACCGGCCTGCGGCCCGCCGCGGCACTCCTCCCGACACCGGCACCAGCCATATCGGCTTCCGCTGCGCAAAAGACGCCTAAAACTGACCTCAAGGAAGAGGGAACTTGTAGTTAACCCGGCTGGTATAAACTTCACTGGGCCCGAGGCGGCAGGGCGGGAAGCCGATATGGTTGGGGGCGTCCGGGAAGTTTTGCGGCTCGAGGCACAATCCGGCCCGCGCCCCGTAAGCGATGCCGGTGTGTCCGAGTGCGGAAACATCGAGGTGTTTTCCATCGTAAAACTGGATGCCTGGCTGGTTGGTGGACACTTCCAGCACGCGGCCGCTTTCCGGCTCCGAAAGGCGGGCAGCCAGAATCATGGCTTTTCCATCCGCAGGTCGGTCCAAGACCCAACAATGGTCGTAACCACCGGCTCCGGTCCGACCAGCGACGGCATGTGGGCGGCGAAAATCCATTAACGTTCGGTCCACGGAGCGGACTTCGCCGGTGGGAATAAGTCCCTCCGTCACCGGGAGAAAAGCGGCGGCAAAGAGCTGGAGGACGTGATGGTCGATCGTCGTGACGGTGCCGCCGGAAAGGTTCCAATAAGGATGGTGGACGAGATTGACGATCGTCGTGGCATCGGTGACGGCCTCGGCCGTCCAGGTCAACTCCCTGCCCGGCCCGACCCGGTAAGTGACCGTTGCGGTGAGATTGCCCGGATAGCCTTCCTCGCCTTCGGCGGAGAAGTAGCGGAAACGCACGGCGTCCGCCCGAACCTCCTCGATGGTCCAAAGCCGGCGGTGAAAACCGCCGTCGCCTCCGTGCAAGTGGCATGCTATCCCGCCGGGCGTGTTGTTGGTGCACAGCTGAAAGCTTTGCCCGTCGAGGCTGAACTTTCCCCTCGCGATCCGGTTACCAAAACGGCCGACCGTCGACCCCAAATAGCAGTTGGCGTGGGCCGAATAGTCCACCGTGCGGGGCCAACCCAGCACCACTTCCCCCATGGTGCCGGCGGCATCCGGAACCTCCACGGAGACCAAAGTCGCCCCGAGGTTGGTTACCGCGGCTCTGATTCCCGAGGGATGCGCGATGGTCAGAAGACTGGCTTCTGCCCCCGACTCCGTGGCTCCGAATGTGCGTTGACCCACCGGACCATATTAGCCAAGACCCAAACAACGCGCCAAACTATTCAAAGTCCGAAGGCGGGTGCAGTTGATCGCGGCCGTAAAATCTCTCCTTATTGCGCTCCGAGGGCACGGACCCTCAGGTGGGTTTTACCCGGGGGCAGCGCGACCGGGTAATTTTCGAAGGGGAGGACGTTCCACAGATTCTGGAGGCTGTCCGTGGTTTCGAACTGGATTCTCAGGGTGGCCCTGCCGGCGGCGGCCGGCACGAGAAGCCCGCCTTCCGCGAGGCTCTCCAGGGCAACTGCGTTATACAGTTGGAAGCGAGGACCCTGAGCGCCGACAAAATTGACCAGTGCGCTGTAGTCCTTGTTCGGATCGAAACCATAAGTCACCCCCTCGAAGTCGTTAAACCCGTCCCCCGAAGTGTCCGGATCCAAGGGATTGGTTCCCGTGTCGGCAGGGCTGACCCAGTTGCCAGTATTAGTTTCGACACCGTCTAACAACCGGTCCCCGTCGGTATCGGGATCATTCGGGTCAGTTCCCGTATCGGCAGGGCTGATCCAGTTGCCCGTTTTGGTTTCCGCGCCATCGGACAAACTGTCCGCATCGGTGTCGGCATTGCTCGGGTTGGTTCCCGTGTCGGCCGAACTGATATAGACGCCCGTGGCGGTCTCGAAACGATCAAGCAGTCCATCACCGTCGGCGTCGGTGTTGTCCGTGGTGAAAACGGCCCCGATCAATTTGTTCGCGTCCATCAGCACGCCCAGCGGATTAGCTGTCCCGCTGGCATCCCCTGTCCACTCCGCAAAAATATAACCCTCTGCCGGAGTGGCTGCCAAGGTAGCCGTTGCGCCGTGAGCGTAACTCCCACCTCCCGAGATCGTGCCATCGACCGCCGGGGAAACGGTGAGGGTTTTCGTGCTGGTTGTGAACGTCGCCCCGATGGTCTTGCTCGTATCCATGACCACGCTCAGCGGGTTGGCCATCCCGCTGGCATCCCCCGTCCATCCGGTGAAAAGATAGCCAGCAGCCGCGGTGGCCGTGAGGGTCGCCGTTGTGCCCAGATCGTAGGTGCCCGCCCCTGTGACCGTTCCATTGGCCGGCTCGGGGGAGATGCTCAAAGTCTGGGTGGGCACGAGGCCCAAAGCGGCGGAAGCAGCCGCGTTGAGCGGTTGCTCTGTTCCCGAGACGTAGTCGCGCAACCAGACAAAAGCGGGCCTTTCGGATCCATCCGCCTCCACCAAATAGGCTTTCTCCGTGTTTCTCCAAAGCCCGGGACGCCATCCCCAGAGAGTCACCCCCATGACAGCGGGATGTTCCCAAAAAACGGGAACAATCCGGGCATATTCGGAGCGCTGCCGCTCGTCGTCTTGCACGTAGACGCCGTCGATCAGAACGGCCCCATCAATGTCCAACTCGGTGATTTGCAAGGGCAGTCCCGTGGCGGCCAAGGTGTCGAGAGAGGACCTCAGCTGGGCAGCTGAACGATTGGTGGTGGAAAACGAGTGGCCCTGCATGCCGATGATGTCGATCAGACCACGGTCCCGGAGCAAGTTGACGATCGCCAGATACTGGGTCGTTTTCGTGCTGTTTCCCACGATGTTGAAATCGTTGAGCATGAGTTGGGCACGGGGAAAATATTGACGGGCCAGTTCAAAAGATTGGATCACCCAGTCCCAACCGGTCGTGCCGGCGCCGCCCAAGGCCGCAATGTAATTCGCCCTCGGGCTGCCTCCCTCGGGCGGCGTGCCTCCGTCCGGAAGGTTGTGCAGCGGCTCATTGACCACCTCGACATAGTCGATATCGGGGTAGCGCGCGGCGACCGCGGCAAACCACTCGTTGATTTCGGCCAGCTGATCCGCTGGCGGCAAAGCCGAAATCCAGCCCGGTGCCTGATTACCCCAAACCAAGCAATGAAATTGGAACCGGTATCCGTTGTCCTTGGCCGCACGATAAGCCTCGTCCAGAGCAGTCCAATTCATCACGTCGCGCGTCGCTTCAACCGACCCCCACTTGCCGGAATTTTCGGGAGTGATTTTGTTCCAGGTTTCGACCAACCCGGGCTTTTGTGAAGGGCTGTAGACCTGACCGAGAAAACGGTTTTTTCCGGCGGCGAGAAGCGAAGGCCTCTCCGCCGTGGCGGTGAATTTTCTGATTCCGACATTGACCGAGCCCGTGGGATTTTTGGTCACCAGGCGAAACCCGATGAAATCGATGTCCGTGAAGGCGGGTGAAGCGGGAACAGAACCGAGCGCAGCAACGGCCGTCGCGCTGGCCGTGGGATCGTATTCATACCACTGGATGGCTCGGGCCCGGGCCGAGTGGGAAGCGGCCAAAGTCGAGCCCGAGATGAGGTTGCCAGACGAAGCGGAAACATAATAACTCCCTCCGTCCTCGATAACAAACTGGACCTCCACGTCGGGAAGCCGCGAAGCACGATTGGAGCGGATGTTTTCCACCGTCAGCAGGTCGTTGGCGGCGGTAAATTCCACCGGGGCGGACATTTTGAACAGGAACAAACTCGAGACGGTATGATCCGCGGTTGCGCTGCTGTAGTTCACCCGCAAGCCGTTGTTACTGTCGCTCCCCACGCCCCAAGTGGCATTGCCGGTGCCACTCGTCCGGTGGAAGCCGCGGTAGATCGGGGCGCCCGTGTAGCCGGTGGTGGCCACCGGGTCGGCGGGATTGAAGGCGGCGCTGGTCGTGCTGGTCGCCGCCATCCTTCCCGTGACCTGAGACGCGTCCCAACGGACCACTGTCGCACCCTGTAGCGACCCGGAGAGCATAAGTACGGCGGCGCAGGAAAAAGATTTCTTCATCTTCATAAAAACAAATCGCGGTGTGCGGGGCTGGTCATGCTACTCCGGCCCCAGAATTGTCACCTTGATGAAGCCGCTTGGGCCCGGCATGACGATGCTGGTGATCACTTCGCCAAAGAAGGACCACTGCGTCCCGTCGGGGTCGGTCTTGTACTGGACCTGAATGGCCAGGTCGTTGACCTCGCCTGCTCTTTGCAGGCCGATTTTGCCCACGTTCAGATCGAACAAGGCACTTTTGGTGTAAAGATTGAAATCACCCTGGTTTTCCCCGACACGGGTCCGCAAGCGGTGCAAAACCGGTGTGTAATCGGTGTTGGGATCGAGACCAGCCCCGACCGACTCGCCATCGAGCAGGCCATCACCGCTGCTGTCCGCCCTCGCCGGGTCCGTTCCCGTGTCGGTATCGTTGCGGTAGAGACCCGTGCCCGTCTCAAAGCGGTCGAACAGTCCGTCACCATCCACGTCGCGGTTATCAAACTCAAAAGATGCCCCGATCGTTTTATCCGCGCTCATGGTCACATTTAACGGGTTCGCCGTTCCGCTGGCCTCGCCGGTCCATCCGCTGAAAAAATAATCCGCCGCCGGAATCGCCACGAGGGTAGCCGTGGTCCCCTTGTTGAACGTGCCCGCCCCCTCCACCGTCCCGTTGACCGGTGCGGGATCGATGGTCAGGGTGTGGGTGACCGCACTGAAATTGGCCCCGATGGTTTTGTTGCCGTCCATGAGGACGCTCAACGGATTGTTCGTTCCGCCGGCCTCGCCGGTCCATCCGCTGAAGAAGTAGCCCGCCGACGGGGTCGCCGTGAGCGTGGCCGTGGCTCCCTCACGATAAAGGCCCGCGCCCTCCACCGTCCCGTTGGCCGGCGCAGGATCGAGGGTCAAGGCGAATTGCGGGATACCCACCAAGGCCAGCGAGTCGAGTTTGATGTATTCAGCACTTTGCCCCTCAGCCGAGGTATACTCCCACGGGCCATTCGAGGCGATATTGGCCAGTTGCACCCGCGCGATACTGAAGAGTCCCTCGCCGTCGGTCATGACCGGCGCCCACGCATCCGCACCGGCCTTGACCCAGGTCGACCACGCGCCGGTGCTGAGGTTGGCCCGCAACTCGACGGTGACCGGAACGGGGGCATTCGTGTTGATCAAGTTCAGATCTCCCAGTTGGTCTTGGGGAAAACGGGTCAACTCAATCACCTTTCCCGTGCCGGTGCCGGCGCCGTTTGCCGTGAAGATGGAATTGAGCGCCGGGGAAGCCGCGCCAACCGCGGGCCAACTTGTGTCCCCGAGATCCTTGATTTGGTAGACGGTATTGGAGACCAAGGCGGTTGCGTTGAGGCATCGGATGGCCGCGCCGAAGGTGCCGGAAGAGGCGCGGCCCGTCGCCGTGAAAATGGTGCCTGCCGTGCCGGTGGCTGCGCCTAGGCTGGTCCAATCCGCGGTTCCAACTTCGCTGATTACGTATTGCGTGCCGCTTACCAAGCCGCTGGCCGGGACCACGCTTCCCGCGGCGGGGGCAGTGCCGCTGATCGTATTTCCAGCCGCACCGAAATTCAGCACCTGAGTTTGCACCCGCATGTCGGTGCCCGGAGCCTGCGCGACTTCAAATTTTAAACCGATGCCGTTGGCGCCACTGGTGGCCGACATGGCGTTGATGTACAAACCGTTGCCGGTTGCCCCGGCGTTGTTCGTCCCTCCCAAATTCCATTCCGAGACCGTATACCGCAGGATAATTTCGCCATTGGTCAGCGCGAGGGGAAAGACAAGCGTGCGGAAAATTTGTCCCGGGGGATTCGTGGCGACGGTGCCGCCATTGCTCGGAAGGTTGGGGTTGGGGCCCTTGTAAAATCTGGTCGCTCCGATGTTTAGCGTGCCGTCAGTATCGGTGGAAAATGATCCAAAATTCCATTTAAGGCTGGCAAATGGCGGAGTGGTCACCCCATTGGTCAGGGCATTGAGTTGGGTGCCGACTTGGGTGAAGGGAAAGTCGACATACTTTGTCTCGGCGTGCAGCGCAGTTGCCCAAATCGAGAGAAAGGCGATCGCGGCGGCGAACCTCCCAACGGGCCTAGAAATTCGGCGAGCCAGCAACCCTCGGCCGTCGCAATCACGACTCCGGGGCACTGAGGCCAGCGGGGCCCGGGCGGGGAGGCCAGCGGGCATCACCACTTCAATGAGGTTGCTGTGAAACGGTGATCCCTTGCGGTACTGGCTCATGGCGGAGGTGAGCAAGCTGGCGAGGAGCCCGACGCAGCTAGCACGACCTCAAACTCATCCTTTGCCCGCACTTTGTCAAATGCCCACCCTGGCCGGTCCGGCGACACGATTTCCTGTCTATTCAGGACTGGTCGCAGCAAGCAAGGTATCACCACGGAATTTGCTGTGGCCGGTTGTGCGGAATGCCAAGCCGGCTTCATTCCACCAATTAGCCGCCGAAAAACGCCGCGGCGCCGGCTCCCGCGGGAAAACCCTGATCAGGCCGCCGCCTTTTTTCGGCTGCGGTATTTGCCGGGCGTCACGCCGTGGACCTGGCGGAAGGTTCTGATCAAATTGTCGACCGAATAAAATCCACAGGCCTTGGCGATGTCCTGAATTTTGACCGAGGAGGAGACGAGCAGTTGGCCGGCCATTTGCGTGCGCTGGTGGCGGATCTCTTGGCCGGGGGAGCGGGAATAATGGATGGCAAAGGCCTTTTGCAAACCTTGCTGGCTGATCCGCATGGCCTCAGCCACATCCGCCGCTGTGATGCCGCTTTGGTAGTGGTTGTGGATCCAGTGAAGGGCCTCCGCAACGAGCGGGTGTCCCACCGCGTAGCAGTCGGTGCTGGCCCGAACGACCAGGCCTTTGGGTGGGTGCCGCAGGATTTTCTTCTGCCCGCGGGCCGGGGAAGTCGCGAGGAGAGAGCGCAGCACATTGGCGGCGAGGCACCCCTGCCCTTCGATGTCGGTGTCGATGCTGCTCAGGCCGACCCGCAACCCGGTATTGATCAACTCGTCATTGTCCACGCTGAGCACGGCGACATTTTCCGGCACGCGCAGCCGGTGCTGCAGGCAAAGCGAGATCAAGGCCGCGCCCATTTCGTCCTGGTAGGCAAAAAAACCGACCGAGAGTTCCTCCAGACGACGGCCGCGTTTTGCGGCCATGGCTCTCAGCTCCCGGATGACGCCGGGGCCCATGGTCTCTGCCGTCTCCAGCTCGTGGACTGAACCGCCTCCGCGCTTCATGAATTCCCGCAAAGCACTCAAGCGCTCTTCATACATGCGCAAACCACCTGTTTTAAGGACGAAGACCTCCCGGTAGCCGCGATCTCGGAAGTGCTCGGCGGCCAAACGTCCGACCTCACGGTTGTCGGGTGAAACCCGGGGGATGGACAGGTTGTGCTGGCCGAGCCCCAGATCAACCAAGGGAATGCGGTAGGTGCGGAAATACTGCAGGGTGTCCGTGCACTGCAGAAGTGCGATGCAGCCATCGCCTTTCCAGTCCTCGAGGAAACCCTCCCGGTTGCTCCAGTCCTTGTGGTAATGGAGCTGCCAACCCGCTTCGCTCGCCACCTTGGCCACCCCGAGGTGGAAGCGGTAGTCGTACCACTCGAGGAGGAGCAGGATGCGTTTCGCTTTCATCGTGGGTGCGGGCGGTGCGCGGACTGCCCTCCCCTCCCGGCAAGCAACACCGCGGCGCGCCATGAGTCAACCAAATTGGTTTCAAATTTAACGATGATTTTTTCAAAAGCATCTATTTACAATCAGGTGGCGTTCAATAATTTTAATGAGGTTAAGAGTATTACGACTCTAAATGCTACCCACCCTCCTCTCCTCCCGAACCATGAAAAACCACCTGCTCCTGGCACCCTTAAGCTCTTCCCTCCTCCTCACTTTAGTCACCATCCATTGTGCTCAAGGGCAAGTTTGGGACAAAAGAGAATTCTTCGATTTCAATGACGCAGCCGGCAAGACCTTTGGAACCAGCAACTCGGCGGGCTGGTCCAACTCGGGCACCTTGAACAGCGTGTGGAACTTCGGGGTGGTCACAAATGCCCTCACCAATAATGCCATGGCCACCGATGGCAGTGGCCAAATGGTCATCAATGATGCGAGCGGCCAAACCTTCCGCAAGCTGCCGGGCGCGGGCACGACCAACGCGGCCGCCGGATCTTCCCAGTACGCCAATCCGTTCACCAACGGTGTTTACCGGCTCGAACTCAACATTGTCTCTTGGAACTTCGCCAATGCCCCCTCGGCAAACAACCGTTTGGACTTCACGTTGCAGACCGCCGATGGCGGAAACAATGTGGCGGGCATTCGTGTCAATAACGTCACCAACAATGTGGTCCGAGTGCAACTCATCGGTTCAAGTAGCGTAACAGGCAACCAAACTTCCTTTCGGAACTTTGACTACGGGCTGGTCCAAAACACCCCTCTGAGTTTTGCCGTCGAATTCGACTACGAAAACTTGATCTACCGTTACTATACCAATAACGTAATTTTCGAAACCTTCACGAATTTCGGCAAAGCGCCACTGGGCACCATGGTCTTCTCCACGGCTAATGCCTGGAACTCGAACAACGTGGTCAGCATCGACTCGATGGGCTACTACCAGCAGATCCCGGAGCCTTCGGCCATCAGTCTGCTCCTCCTCGGAGCCCTCGGGGCTGGAGCGTGGGTCTTAAAGCGCCGCAAGGCCTGATTCTTCACCGCTGTTTTTACTCTTTTTTCGCCAGGGAAGTTCTGCCGCAATATCATCAACAAAAATATTGCCCATTCCCGCCCCTCGTCTCCACTCGCCGTCTCGAGCGCCCCACCCCTCCGCGAATGGCCGGCTGGCCTTCACCTTGATTGAATTGCTCGTTGTTATCGCCATCATCGCTATCTTGACCAGTCTGGGCCTCGTCGGGGCTTCGCGCCTGCAGCAATCGGCCCAGAAGACCGCATCGGTTTCCAACCTGCGCCAGATCGGAGTCCTTCTCGGCGCTCACGCTTCGGACAATGGGAACAAGCTGCCCGCTCCCCGCGCCGAGCCCTCCAACGGGAAGGGTGGCTACGATCAACTGCATTGGTTCGAGGCACTGCTCAAAATCGTCTATCCGAATCTCTCCACCGCCGATTGGCGGGGCGACGGCTCCTGGTGGAACAAAAACAAGCCGGTGGTCCGCCATCCTCTGGTCGGCCAAGCTTTGGCTCCGGCCACCCCGAGTTGGTGGCAACCTGGTTACGCCATGAACACAGCCATCGCATCCAATTTGGGTAAAGGGACCAGCTTCTCCTCCTCCCCGAGTGGTTCGGGTCCTCAGACCTACGCTATCCCTCTCGGCCTGATTACCGAACCCTCCCGCACCCCGATCGTCGCCCCTCGGACTTCATGGAATTACACTTACAATGCCGCCCAACTCCAAGAGCCTTCGCTGACCAATTTTTTGGTTGCTGGCAAACTAACCATCCTTTTTGTCGATGGTCATGTCGAGTCCATGCTGCCGGCCGACTACACGTCGCGCGAGTTGGACAAGATGCCGCGCCGATAAGGAGGCGCGACGAGCGAGCCGTGGCATTCTCGGGACGCAACGATCATCCCCACGGCGAAAAGTTTTCTGTTTCTCCGCTGACCACCCCTTGGACGGCCCAAGGCCGCACAGGACGTGGCTGCAGGCCACAAAACAACGGAAAGATGCCATGAAAAGTTTCATATTGGTCGATTTTTTTTTCAATAGCACCGCTTTACCTCGCGGCGTCCTGGGGTAGATTACTGGCGTCAGTTCCGCGTGCCCCCCGGTTCCCACTCGGTGTCGGCCACCTCTCTCGGTGGTCGCCTCCGGCTAAAGCCAGGGGAAACCTTATAGAAACCTCCCCTCAACCAAGAAGTCCTCTCCCCCGTCGACCAACTTTTCCACCTCAACATTCCCCCTCACCCCTATGAAAACGATCAAGCTGCTAATTGCCCTGGCCACAACCCTCTTTGCCGCCGACCCGCTGTTGGCCCAGACGGCCCAAAAAATCATCGACTTTCCCTTCGACAATGGTTTTGCCATGAATGCGGCCGGGGCCAACACGGGCTCCATGCCGAACGTGTTTGACAACGGCGGATTCCCAGTCGACCCCAACTCGTTCACTTTGAATTTCGGGGCGCCGACTTATTACAAAGGCCCCAATCCCAATGTGACCAATAACAGCGGCAACCAGTTCCGGGCGGTTTCTTTCCCTTCCAACTCCATTCTCGCGCCGACCAACGCTTACACCACCAATGGCGAAGTGATCTTGGAATTCGTGGTCTCGGAGTGGAACCTGGGCGCGACCAATTCGACCAATGTAACCGGCACCGGGCTCAGTGTCCGCGCTGTGCAGGGATTGAACGGCGGCGGGACGGCAAACAACGGGGTGAATTTCTTGTTTGGAGTGGCCCAAGCTCCGGGTGATGACATCCGGGTTCAGACCCAGCCGACCGGCGACGGGGTGATCGGGGTTTCCGGTCCGGCCACCACCGCCTTGGTCCCCGCGACAAACTTGGTCGTTGGCACGCAATATGCCATTTGGACCCAAGGCACCACGGATTGGGCCGCCTTCGGTGCGACCAATACCAATACTTACACGATTTTTACCAGCACGGCCGCCGGAACCGCCGATAGCGGGACGGGGGTCGCGGCCCTCGTAGTCGATGTGGCCAGCAGGGCGACGAACAACAGCACCTACTACAAAATTGTCGATCTCGGAACGACGACCAACTGGTCGGCGCTGGGAGCCAACCGGCCGGTCGGGGCGGGATACTTTGTGGTCGGAGGAACCTACACCATTTCGAGTACGGGAAATACCAGCTTCACCGCCATCGGGGCGGCCAACAACAACGTGGGAACGACCTTTGTGGCCACCGGGGCCGGATCAGGGACGGGTGCGGCCACGATCAGCACCGCGGCGGTCGGCGCCCTGTTCAAGACCACGACCAACGCGCCGAGCGGAACAGGCAAGTTGGTGCTGCAAAACGTTTTTCCCCAAAACCAGTTGGGTAATTTGGGTCTGGTCAACACCAGCAATCCAACCCCGGTCAAGGTGCAGCTCAAGGCCAACCTCATCACGGGAAATTGGACCAGCCGGGTCAAAGTGGGCGGGGGACAGTGGGAGCCCTTGGTGACCGAAGGTCAAAATCTGCACTACATTTCCCGCCTCCAAGTGGTCAGCCAAGCCCCCTTCGCCAGCTTGGTCGACACCGCGGCGACCGCACTTGTCGCCGGCACGTCTTACACGGTCAAGACCCCTGGCGACACAACGTGGACCGCAGCCGGAGCGGCCGCGAACACCAACGGCACCTTGTTTGTCGCCACGGGCCCGGGCACCGGAACCGGTGTCGCGGTCAAGGCCGGCAGTTGGGAATTTAACACAAACCAAGGAACCAGCGCCGAATACCTCAAACTCAAGTCGCTCGCCCTGGGCGCGCCCGATTCCTTCGGCAAAGAAACTCCCACCGTCACCATCACCGGCACGAACACTTACTACAACGGGCAACCCCGGGCGGTCACGGTGACAACCATACCGGCGGACTTGATCACCAGCGTCTTTTATGACGGGTCGAGCGAGCCTCCGACCGCCGAAGGAACCTATGGGGTCGAGGTTTTCACCGAGGAAACGGCCGAATACGCCGCAAGTCAGACTTTCTCCACGCTGGTCATCGGCCCGCGGCAAGCGATCAACTTTTCCCAGTCTCAGGTCTCCGCCAACGTCAACACGCTCCAATATTTCACCGTTCCCTTCTCTCTGGCCACGAATGACGTGAGGCTGCCAGCCTCGACCGGCTACACGGGCCAACCGATCTATGGCGGCTTGCTCTTGCAGCCGACCAATGGACTGGTCACGGGAGACCCCAACGGCAGCGGCGGGATTTACACCAACGGGGCATCCATGTCCTTCGGAATTAACGGCGGGGCCAAGGCTCAATGGAATGGACCAAACAATGAAAGCGAAGCGGGACGCTACGCGCCGGGCGATCTGGCCACTGCGGTCTTCATGTTCAAGAAAGAGAATTTCCTCCAGGGTTTGAATACCGAAACCGTCAGTTTCACCACGGCCAGCGATACCCTCGCCGCCACAGTGGTTCTCCAACAGAAAAGCGGCCGCGTGGCCGAGGGCAAGGTCCGCTTCGTGGTCAAGGATGGCCCCAATTACTACATTAGCGATCAGGTGGGCGACACCTTGGTTCCGGACGAGAGCGTCACCAACAATCCTCCCGTTGTCCTGTCCGGCGAGGCGCTGGAACTCAATTGGAACTTCTTCAACGTGAATAATCTGAACCCCGCCGCGGGCTTCACTCCGGCCACCCCGACCTTCGCCAACATCGAAGCGATCGGTGTCTGGCTGTCCGCCACTGCCGGGCCGAACCCGGGAAGCAACAATGCCTACCAAGGCCTGCAGCTGACGGCCATGACCGCAGGGGCGGAGGGCTCCGGCACGGTTACGCCGACGACACCGACCATTACCGCGGCCCCGACGGCCACCTCGATCACGGTGGGGCAGACTCTGGCCAGTTCTGTCCTGAGCGGCGGCGTGGCCAGTGTGCCGGGAACCTTCGCGTTCACCGCGCCTTCAACGGGCCCCGCGGTAGGAACCGCCAGCCAGCTTGTCACCTTCACGCCGACCGATACGGTCAATTACACCACGGCCACATCCTCCGCGAGCGTGACGGTCTACGCGTCCTACGCCAACGCCTTCGGGACGAACAGTCCCACGGCGATAGGGGCCAACGGATTGGCCAATCTGGTTAATTACGCGCTGGGGGCGAACAGCCCGGGCGCCGTGGTGACCTTGCCGGCCTCCGCATTGAGCCCCGACGCTCTGAGTATCACGGCCACGGTCCGCACCAACGACCCCACGGTGGGCACGGTGGGAGAGTCCGGAACAAACCTCGCACTTTGGATCCCGACAACCATTCCGGGGGTGCCGACCCAAGATCAGACGGGGGCAACCCCGGGAGAAACCCAAAAGCAGATCTTCAGCGAACCGCGCGGAACAAATCCGAAATTGTACCTGCGCTTGAAAGCAACCCAGTCCAACTGACCAGGCGCAAGATGGACATTCCCGTTGGGCGTGGGGCAACCCACGCCCGACATTTTTCCCACACCTTCTCGCTTTTCGCCCCGCCCACGACTACACCAGGAAAATGACCCCCAAATTCTTTACCCTCCTCGCCGGTCTTTTACCACTCGCCCTGCCCTCGGCCGGCCACGCCGAGCAAGCCGACCGCCGGCCCAACGTGCTCTTCATCGCGGTGGACGACCTCAAGCCCATGCTCGGCTGTTACGGAGACACCGTGATCAAGACACCGAACATCGACCGCTTGGCTTCCCACGGCACTGTCTTTCTCAATGCCCACTGTCAGCAGGCGATCTGCGGACCGACCCGGGCAAGTCTCCTCACGGGCCTACGCCCCGATTCCACTGGAATTTATGATCTCAAGGCCAAGATCCGCACCCTAACTCCCGATGTGGTGACCTTGCCGCAATACTTTAAGGAAAACGGCTACCAATCGGTTGGTTTGGGGAAGATCTTTGATCCCCGAAATGTGGAAGGGTACGCCAAAGACGATCCGCAATCGTGGAGTCGTCCTTATGTCCAAGTGGGCAATAATAAGGATTCGGCCCTGGGTTTTCTTGACCCCGCATTCGTCGCCAAAGTCCGAGCAGCCGCCAAGGAAAAGGGGCTCAAAGAAAATCAGTACGATGCGCTGAGCAAAGCCGTGGGGGGCAAGCCTGTGGCAGAAATCAATCAGGATGTGCCCGACAGTGCCTATCAGGATGGGGCGATGGCGGTTCGGGCGGTCGCGTTAATGGGCGAGCTAGCCAAGGGCCCAGCTCCCTTCTTTTTGGCGGTCGGCTTCCAAAAACCGCATCTGCCTTTCGTTGCCCCCAAGAAGTATGGGGACCTCTATCAAGATTCCGACATCCGCTTGGAACAGTTTCAAAAGATGCCGGAGGGTGCACCCGACTTTGCTTTTCAGCCTGGTTGGGAGCTGAGAAATGGCAGCTACGCCGGCTACACGTCGGCGGACGACAGCAAGGAATCGCCGATTCCCGAGGATCGAGTAGAGGAGCAAAAGAGAATGATTCACGGATATATGGCCTGTGTTTCCTACATCGACGCCCAGGTAGGATTGCTCCTCGATACTTTGGAAAGCAAAGGCATTGCCGACAACACGATCGTCGTGCTCTGGGGAGACCATGGCTTTCACCTTGGTGACCACGGGCTTTGGTGCAAACACACCAATTACGAGCAGGCGACCCGATCACCCCTCATCATCGCTCCGAAAGCGGCAGGGGGCGAGGGCCGGAAGTCCGAAGCCCCGGTGGAGTTCATCGACATTTACCCGACCCTTTGCCAACTCGCCGGACTGCCCATTCCCGCCGAACTGCAAGGCCTCAGCTTGGTGCCCATTATGGAAGGCACTGCGGCCAAGGTGAAGGATGTGGCCGTCACTCAATACCCCCGCGGCCAGGGTGCCGAGGAGATGATGGGCTACGCTTTCCGTAACGGGCGCTACCGCTACATCGAGTGGGTGCCCAAAGGCCAGCCCAACGCGGAGCCGAAGGCCACCGAACTCTACGATTACGAGACGGACCCGTTGGAAAAGAAAAACTTGGCCGACGACCCGGCTCAATATGTCATTCTTGAAAATATGCGGGCAGCGGCACGGGACTTTCACGCCAAAAACCCCATCCGTACCGGATCCTGAAAAGCGGATATTCATCCCTCCACGCGGTACCCAGGTGGAAAACTATAAGCAGCCTTCAATCGGAAATTTCCTTGGCCCATGGCCATGCTGAAAGCACAATAATTATCTATGAGTAATGAATTTTTCCCTACGGTCGGGCGGATTTCCTACGAGGGTCCGGGCTCGCGAAACCCCTTTGCTTTCAAGCACTACAACCCGGACGAAATGGTCGAGGGCAAATCCATGCGCGCGCACCTGCGCTTCGCCGCAGCCTACTGGCATGTCATGCGCAATCCGCTGGCTGATCCGTTCGGAGGAGGCACAGCGCTGACCCCCTGGGACGACGGCTCCGACTCGGTGGCCAATGCGCAAATGCGGGCCCGCGTGTTCTTCGAATTTCTCGAAAAAACGGGGATCGATTTTTACTGCTTCCATGACCGGGACGTGGCGCCGGAACTCGGATCACTCACCGAGTCGAATAAGGCCCTTGATGAGGTGGCCGAGGTTCTGGCTGAAGAGCAAGGGCGGACCGGCAAAAAATTGCTCTGGGGTACCGCCTGTCTCTTTAGCCACCCCCGCTATGCCCAAGGCGCAGGCACCTCGCCGAGTCTTCCGGTCTACACCCACGCCGCCGCGCAGGTGAAAAAAGCTTTGGAGACCACCCACCGGCTCGGTGGTACCGGCTACGTCTTCTGGGGTGGACGCGAAGGCTACTCGACCTTGTGGAACACGAACATGAAACGTGAACTGGACCATCTGGCCGCGCTCCTCCATTTGGCCGTGGAGCACAAAAAAAAGATCGGCTTTACCGGAAAATTTTTCATCGAGCCCAAGCCTCGCGAGCCCAGCACCCACCAATACGACAGCGACTCGGCAGCCTGCCTCAATTTCCTCAGGGAATACGGACTTTTCGACGCGTTCGAACTCAACATCGAAACCAATCACGCCACTCTCGCCGGCCATACCATGCGCCACGAATTGACCGTGGCGGCCGCCGCGGGCAAGCTCGGATCGGTCGATGCCAACCGGGGAGACGAGTTGATCGGCTGGGACACCGACCAGTTCCCGACCGATATCTACCTGGCGGTGGATGTCATGCTGGTCGTGCTCGGAATGGGCGGACTTACTCATGGCGGACTCAATTTCGACGCCAAACGCCGTCGTGAATCACACACCCCGGAGGATCTCTTTCATGCCCATATTGGCGGCATGGACACCTTTGCCCGCGGTTTGAAAATCGCGGCAGCCATGCGGGCGGATGGACGCATCGCCGAATTCGTCACCGGGCGCTACGCAACCTGGGACTCTGACTTGGGCCGCAAAATCGAACAGGGACACACGTCGTTGGAGGAATTGGAAAAGACCGCCCTGTCCCAATCTTCACCCGTCCTCCCCTCCGGCGGTCAGGAGTATCTCGAGAACCTAGTCAACGAGTTCATCTGACCGGCGCGCGGTTGCCCTCGGCGGTCCGGACGTCTTGTTCCCCCAGCCACCGCGACAAGCCCCCGCGGGTGATGATCCACCGCCAGACAAGCCACCCCGCCAGCATCCCGAGCAAAGCCCCCGCGGCCACATCGGAAACATGGTGCGCATTGAGTTGCACCCGCGACCAGGCAATCGCCGCGGCAAGGAACAGGCCCGCCGCACCCAACCACCGGCGGGAGAGAAAGAGCGGCCAGAAAAAACCGAAGGCGCACGCGGCATGGGAGGAAGGAAAACTCTGGAAATCGTGCCGCAAGGAGACCCACTGGTCCCCGTGCTTCGGACCGTACCAACCGTGCGCGACCTGCTCCACGCGCGGACGTACCCGACCGGTGCCCAACTTGATCAGGTTCGACGCCAGCCCGGCGATGATTCCCGCCAGAATCATGGCGGTAAGGATGCGCGACCAGGAGGCAGCCCGCAGGCACAGGCTGACCGCCAGCGCAACGACACCGGCCGCCAGCAAAAAAGGGAAATCCCCGTAACGCGATAGAAACCGCGCCACCTCTTGCCACTCCTTTGCCGCACCGGCTCCCACCGCTTCCAACCCCGGCTGATCCCAAACCATAAAGCCGCCGGCCATCAGAACGAGGGCGGCGGCGGAGAGCAGAAAAGTCGACGCCATTCCGATGCGATCTTTCATCGCGGTGATTCTTGCAGGTCACTCCCCGAACTCACGGCAAAAACACCGCGGCAGACCATGGCGCCATCTCCGCCAGTGCTTCGTCCCCGCTGCGCCGCAGGACCGCAGAGCCGCCGTCGGAAACAAAGCGGGCGGAAATCTCCGCCTCCGGCCACCCCTCAGGTGCGGCCAAGCGCACGGTTTGCGGTTGCTCGCTGCGATTAAAAACGACCAGTGCACGCGCCTGTTCCCCCACGCGCTCGAAAGCCAGAGTGCCGGCCTCATCGTCCAGGACCAACCAACGGAACCCGCCCGCGCTGAAGACCGGTTCCTCGCGACGCAGCGCAATGGCCGCCCGAAAAAAGGCGTGCAGGTTCCGGTCGAACTTCACCTCCTGCGGTCCGACCCTCTCGCCGTCCGGCCCGATCAATTCCGGATCATAAACCAGATCGTCCCACAGCATGGGTTTGCGGCAGTCCGGATCGTTCGCTCCCCACATCCCCGCCTCCCCGCCATAATAGATGAACGGCGTGCCGACATAAGTCATTTGCAGCAGCACGGCCATGCGCACCAGTTTCCAGGCCCGCTGGTCCGGCTTCTCCCAGCGGTAATCCGGATTGTCCTTGGGCGAAACGCTTCCGCTCACCGCCAGATCGAACTCCTGACGCTTCTTGTATTTCTTGCCCACGCGTCCATCGAAGGCGGCCGAGGCCGCGCGCGGCGTATCGTGGGAATCGAGCAGGTTCTGCAGACGCCGCGCCGTCCGCGCCGGCCACGCAGCCCGCGTGCGGTCAAGCCACGCCGCAAACTGCGTCGGGGTGATCGCGGTGTCGAACAGCCATCCCTTCACCGGCATAGCAAATCCCTCGTAGTTCATCGTCGCGTCGAAACCGCCCGCCAGCGTCACTTCGTGGGCGTCCTTCCAAATTTCCGTGACGGTGTAAGCGGAAGGATTAAGCCCGTGAACCAACGCGTTCCATTCGCGCCAAAAAGCGTTCGGCACCATCCAGGCCACATCCAGACGCCACCCATCGACTCCGCGTGAGACGTCACCGTCAGGTGCCATCCAGCGGCGCGTCACGGCCAGCAGGTAAGCCTTCACGCCCGGAACAAGGTCACCCGTGCCGTCGGACGCCGTTTCCGCAAACTCCGGCAACTCGGCAATCCCGTGCCACCCACTCCAACGGAACTCACTTTCCGGCGTGCTTGGGTCGTCCCACGACTCCACGCGGAACCAGTCCCGGTACCGTGAAGCCTCCCCGTTTTTGCGCACGTCCTCGAAGGCGAAGAAACCAAGACCGGCATGGTTGAAAACACCGTCAATCACCACCCGCATTCCCCGGCTGTGCGCCTCGTCGACCATCTTAAGAAACAATTTATCCGCCGCGGTCCATCGCCACGTCGCGGGATCCTCGGTCTCTTGCCCGATCATGGCCAGATCGCCGCTCGGATCCGGACCGAACCAAGGGTCGACATGGTGGAAGCTAAAGGCGTCGTATTTGTGATGCGAACCCGACCAGAAGACAGGATTGAGATAGATCGCGTTAATCCCCAAGTCGCGCAGGTAGTCGAGCTTGTCGATGATTCCTTGGATATCCCCCCCGTAGCGCCGGTCGCCCACCGTCCAAAAAAAGTCATCCGACTTGGCCTGCTCCCACGCGTCACGCGCATACCAATCCGAAGTCCAGGCGCTCGTCTGCCACGAATGCGGGACCCACTCCTTGCTTCCGAGGCTTTCTCGCACCGGGTCGTTGGACGGATCGCCGTTGCGGAATCGCTCGGGAAAAATTTGATACCAGACCGCGGAGTCCTGCCAAGCTTTGGGATCCGGCTTCGCGGAGAAAGCAAACGTCTGGGGCAGCGCGGCCAGATAAACCGCAACGAGCAGGACAAGCCGGATCACCCGAGACCTCCCAAGCGGCGAAGAGTGTCTGCCTCCGCGGGGCTAAGCGGCATCACACTGAGCCTCGATTGCCGGAGCAAGGCAATGCCGCGCAGGGACGGTTCGGCTTTGATTTGCTCGAGGGTGACGGGCGTGCGGCAGGCCTGACGCGGAACAAGATCGACACACGCCCAATCTCCGTCCTCCGCGGACGGGTCGCGGTAGGCCTCACGGGTCACCCGCGCCGTTCCGACCACCGACTTTCCGGTCACGCTGTGGTAGTAAAAAACCTCGTCACCTTTTTTCATCGCGCGAAGGTTGTTCCGAGCCTGGAAATTCCGCACCCCCGTCCACACCGTGCCCTTGTCGCGCACGAACTGGTCCCACGCGTAGGCGTCCGGTTCCTGCTTGACCATCCAGTAGTTCATGGTGCACCCACCGCGGCGGACCGCAGGGCGCCGGCCAGAAAATCGTGGGTCTTTGGCGCCGGGCCAAGGTTGATCGGCCCGAACGCCTCGGTGCGGTTGACGCCGACGTGCGGGGTGAAAAAGACGTTCTGGTGGGCCAGCACCACACCACAACGTGCCGCCGCCTTGAGGCCGAGGTGGTCGCGGGCGGAAGAACCTGAGGCAACCAGCTTTTGCTTGGGATGGCGGCAAAGAAAGTCCGCCCCGACCCGGGAATTGAAGCAAACCGAAGCGCTTTCCGCGTCCCGCGACACGCTGGCAATATCCTCGGCAAAATCGACACCATGACCGGCCAAACTCCGGGCCAAAAACGGCTGTCCGTCGTCCTCGAGTTCGACAAACACAATTTTCATCGGTGTGCGCTGCGAAATGCTTTTGCTCCCGCCAGACGGAACGACTTTAATCTGCGGACGCTATGAGACGAGGCCTATTTGTCACTTTCGAGGGTTCCGAGGGCTGCGGCAAATCCACCCAGATTCGCCACCTTTCCGCGTGGCTGCAGGAGACCGCGCAGCCATGCCTGACCACGCGCGAACCCGGGGGAACCGCCGCGGGTGACCGCATTCGCGACCTTTTGCAACATGCCCCGGAGGGCCACGCCCTCGTTCCCGAGGCCGAACTCTTCCTTTTTGCGGCCAGCCGCGCACAGCATGTGCGGGAGGTCATCCGCCCCGCCCTCGCGCGCGGCGAGGTGGTGATCAGCGACCGCTTCCACGACTCAACCACCGTCTACCAAGGGGTGGCCCGTCAACTCGAGCCCCAGATGACCCGCACGGTCAATGGATTCGCCATCGGAGATACCCTGCCCGATATCACGTTCCTCTTCGATATGGACGCGGCGGAAGCCCACCGCCGCATCGCCCAGCGTGACCAAGCCGCCGACCGCATGGAACGCGAGCCCCTCGCCTTCTACCAGGCCGTGCGCCAAGGCTATCTGCGCACCGCGGCCGACCAACCGGCACGCTTCGTGGTGCTCGATGCGACCCGACCTGAAGAACAACTGGCCGCGCAGATACGAGGTGTTTTGACCGAAAAATTCCATGGCTTTTTCGCCCGCTGACATCCTCGAACGCCTGCGCCGGGCCCGTGAGCTCGACCGCTTGCCCCACGCCATGCTCATCACCGGCTCCCCGGGGAGCGGACGGGCCCGTCTGGCCCTGCAAATCGCGGCCATGGTCAACGACACCACGGCAGAAAAAGCGGCGGTGCACCCGGATATCCACCGGCTCGAGCCCGGTTCCAAATCGCGCCGCATCTTGGTTGAGCCGTTCAAGGAGTTCTGCCTCCCTTTCTTCTCCACCAGCTTCCAAGCCGGCGCGGTCAAAACCGGCATCGTCTTCGACGCCGACCGCCTCCACCTCAACGCGGCCAACGCCTTTCTCAAAACCCTAGAGGAACCACCGGCCAACACCCTCTTCATTCTGGTCACTTCGAATCCCGGCCTCCTCCCCGTCACCATCGTCTCCCGCTGCGCCCATTTTCCCCTCCGCGCGGCGGCCCTGCCCGCCCTCGACGGAGCGGTCGCCGTGGTGGCCGCGGCCACCGGGCAACTTCTCGCCGCGCCGCCCCAATCCCGCCTGGGGGCCGGGTTGCTCCTCGCCCGGCGCTTGCAGTCCCTCCTGCGTGAAAGGCGCGAGACGGTCGAAGCAGAAGTTTCCGCCGCATTTAAGCAGGAGAAAAAGCGCCTCGGCGACACGGCCGATGAGGATTGGATCAAGACCGAGGAGGGTCGGCTCAAGGCCCTCACCGAGTCCCGCGTGCTCGCCACCCGTCAACACCTGGCCGGCATCGTCGCCGAGCGCGCCGCCGACGTGCTCCGCGTCCGGCATGGTGTCACCGCCTTGCAATTTCCCGCGCTGGCGGCCGAATCCGGGCGTCTGGCCGCCCTGCTCGACGACGCGTCCCTGCTGCGCATCCTTGACGGCGCGGCGCGATTGCGTCTTTTTTTGGAGCGCAACGTGAAGGAAGATATCGCCCTGGAGGCCGGATGCCTCGCCCTCGCCCGCTCATGAAAAAACACATTGTCGCCAAATTCGGGTCCGGTGTCCTGACCACCGATGCCAGCGGGCTGAAGCTCGAAGCCGGGCAATTCACACGGCTGGCCGGGGAAATTGCCGGACTCGTCGAGGCTGGTCATTCCGTCGTCGTGATCTCCAGTGCGGCCGTGGCCGCCGGGGTCGCCGCCCTCGGCTTATCCGCTCGGCCCGAAGCGCTGCCGGCCAAACAGGCCTGCGCCGCGGTGGGCCAATCACAGCTCATGCGGACCTACGAGGAGGCGTTCGCCCGCCACGGACTCACCGCGGCCCAACTCCTCCTCACCCACGGTGACATCGACAGCCTGCAGCGCCGCAGCAATGCCGAAAACACCCTCGGCCAACTGCGCACCTTTCCGCGCGTCATTCCCGTGATCAATGAAAACGACTCCGTGGCCGTGGAGGAACTCCGCTTCGGCGACAACGACCGCCTCGGCGCCGAGGTCGCCCAGCTTTGTGCTGCGGACCTCTTCCTCATTCTCACCAGCAGCGATGGTCTGCAGGCCGGGGGCCAACGTCTGCCCGTCGTGACCGAACTGAACGAGGCCCGCCGCCATATCACCGGTCAAACCGGACCGCACGGCACGGGCGGTATGGCGAGCAAACTTGATGCGGTCGAAACCGCCACCGCCGCCGGAATCGAAACGTGGATCCTCGACGGACGGCTACCCGGCCAGTTGGCCGCCGCAACCTCGGGAGCCGACGTCGGAACCCGTTTCCCCGCCAATCTATGATCCGCCGCATCACCGCCATCACCGCCGCCACCTGGACCGAATTGGTCAGGCTCAAGGTTTTCTATTTCCTCATCATCTTTGCCCTCTTGGTCATCGGAAATTCGTTCTTCCTCGCCCGTTTCAGCTTCGAGGAAGAATTCCAGATGCTGAAGGACATCGCACTGGGCGCGATGAGTGTTTTCAGTTCGCTCCTTGCCATCCTCGCCACCGCTACCCTCCTACCCAAAGACATCGAGGACCGGACGATCTACACCGTCCTGGCCAAGCCCGTCTCGCGCACCGAATACCTTCTCGGGAAACTCTCCGGAGTTTTTCTCCTCCTCGCTCTGGCCGTCTTGCTTATGGGAGCCGTTTTCGCCGCCGTGCTTCTCCTCCGCACCCAGACCCTCTTGCACTCGGCCCAAATCGAAATGGCCGCCTTGCCGCCGGCCGAGTTGCAGGCCGCGCTGGATAAAATCCGGGCCACCGGGTACGACCCCAACCTTTTGGCCGGCGGGGTCGTCATTCTGGTCAAAGCCTGGCTTCTTGCCGCCTTGACCATGTTCATCTCCACCTTCGCCACCTCGACCATTTTCACCACGATCACCGCTTTCGCGGCTTATTTCATCGGGCATCTCCAAGCGACTGCCCGTGACTATTGGCTCGCCGCGGATACCTCCGGTCTCCTCACCAAATCCGTTCTGGCCATCGTCTCCCTCGTCTTTCCGGACCTGCAGGCTTTCAATCTGGTCGACGATATCGTGACGGGTGTCGCCATCCCTACGGCCATTTTCTGGAAAACCCTCGCCCTCGGCGCCGGCTACATTGCGGTCTACACCGCCTTGGCCGCCGCCGTCTTCCACCAAAAGGAACTCTAAGCCATGCGGCCTGCTGTCCTCTGGACCTTAGTCGTCGCCAGCCTCCTTCTTTTCGGTCTGGCCCGCCTGCCTTTGGAAAAAGCGCTCGATACCGCCCACCGCACCGCCGGGTTGCGCACCGCGGCGCTCAACATCGAGTTGCGCGAACAAATCGGGCAACTCTCCTACGCGGCCGCCCTCAGCGGATTCCGCTCCCTGATCGCCGCCTTTCTCTGGATCGAGGCCCACGCTGCGTGGGAGCAAACCGCGTGGGGACGCATGGCCGGACTCTTCCAGAGCGTGACCTCCCTGCAACCGCGCTCCCTTGTCTACTGGGACCTCGCCAGTTGGCACATGGCTTGGAATGCCTCCGTCGCCGCGCGGGCAAACCCGAAGGAGCCGAGCGAATTCCTTCGCCAGCGCGCCGAACGGGAATACCACAAACTCGGCCGCGACTTCCTCCTGCGCGGCATCGCCAACAACCCCGACCAACACATCCTCCACGAAAGACTTGGCATCATGTTGCGCGACAAATTCAATGATCCCTGCGCGGCCGCCGACGCCTTCACCACCGCTGCGAAAGAACCCAGCGCACCGCCTTACGTCAAACGCCTCGCCGCTTACGAACTGGCCGCCTGCCAAGGGCGCGAACGCGAAGCTTACGACAAATTGCGCGCCATCTACCTCCTCGGGAAAGAAGAACGCATGCCCCGCGTCATCACCTTGATCAACGAACTCGAAGCACAACTCGACATTCCCGCCGCCGAACGCCTTGCTCCCCCCGAAGCGCCATGAGGGCGCGTGATCGGGATTGCCATGGGGCTTTGGTCATCGGAGTCTGCCCCGCACCCGCGTCCCATGCGCATTGCCATCTTTGGTGACATCCACAGCAATCTCGAAGCCCTGCAGTCGGTCTTGGCCGACGCGCAGACCCAAGGATGCACCCACCACATTTGCCTCGGCGACTTGGTCGGCTACAGCGCCGACCCGGTGGCCTGCATCGACCTTGTCCGTTCGATCGATTGTCCGGTGATCAAAGGAAACCACGACGAACAGGCTGCCATGTCCGGTTCGCTCGACGGCTTCACCGAACTCGCCGCCACGGCCATGAACTGGACGCGCGACCAAATTGGCGAGCAGGACAAGGAATGGCTCCGGTCACTCCGCCTGCAGCGCGTCATCCGCGACTTCACCGTGGTCCACGCCACTCTTGATACCCCGCACAAATGGGGCTACATCGTCACCCCGGCCGACGCCGCAGCCAGTTTCACCTACCAGCACACGCCGGTCTGTTTTTTCGGCCACACCCACGAACCGTTTCTTTTCTCCACCGGGATTGTCGTCACGAAAAAGACCTTCGACCAAATCAAGCTGCACCCCGGCAAACAATACCTCATCAACAGCGGCAGTGTCGGCCAACCGCGGGACCATGACTGGCGCGCCGCTTATCTCATCTACCAGCCCGACACCCTCGAGGTCGAACTGCGCCGCATTCCTTACGACATCGAAACCACCCGGCGCAAGATCCTCGAAGCCGGTCTGCCCGCCGAACTGGCCGAGCGTCTCGCCCTCGGCACATGACTGCCAACCTTCCTCAACGCGTCCTCATCCTCAAGCCCAGCTCGCTCGGTGACATCGTCCATACCCTGCCGGCCGCGGCTGCCCTGCGCGCTGCCTTCCCGTCCGCGCACCTCACGTGGATGGTCAACCCGGAATGGGCACCGCTCCTCGAGGGGAACCCGTGTCTTGACGGAACTCTCCTCTTTCCTCGGGCCGATTTTCGCGGGCCCGCCGGATGGCTCCGATTTCTCCAGTGGCGGCGCGGTTTGCCCAAGCAAAACCAACCCGACCTCATCCTTGATTTCCAAGGACTCCTCCGCACCGCCTTGGTCGCCCGTGCTTTCCGGGGCGTTCCGGTCATCGGACTCTCGGACGCCCGTGAAGGCGCCCGCTTTGCCCAGACCAAGACCGTCCCGGTCAGCCCGAAATCCCATGCCGTCGAACGCTACCTCTCCCTCGCCGCAGCCACCGGGGCAAACCTTGCCGGACCACCCGTCTTCCACCTTCCGCCCGGCGACCAACCCTCCAGCCTGATCCCGTCCGCGCCTTACGTTGTCTTGCACCCTTTCTCCCGCGGCCGCGGCAAATCACTTCCCTTGGAGTCGGTCATGGCCTTCTGCCGGGCGGTCCGTTGCCCGGTCATTCTGGTCGGTCGCGCGGGGAACGAACTCCCCGGCCTCCCGCCCAACGTGACCAACCTCCTCAACCTCACCAGTCTGAGCGAACTCCTCTGGATTCTCCGCCGTGCCGCCTTTGTGGTCAGCGTCGACAGCGGACCGATGCACCTCGCCGCCGCGGTGACCGATCAACTGCTGGCCATTCACACCTGGAGTGATCCTTGCCAGGTCGGGCCCTACCGTCCGGGCAGCCACGTTTGGAAGGCCCGCAACTTCTTCCCCGCCCTCGACCCGCTGGCCTCCTCCGCGCCGACGCTCGTCCCCGGGCCCGACGAGGCCGAAACCATCGCCCGCTGGGTGCGACAGCAACTGTAGCATCCCCGGGCTATGCCCCCGGCAAGGACGCAGACCGCCGGTTGACCTTGCGTTTGACCAAGGCCAGCGCCTCCCGTGCTTCCTCGACCCGCAGCAAAGCACAAATCGTAAAATAAACGGCCGCCGCCGCCCCAATAATGGCCAGCAGCGACCAGGCACGGTCCACTAGCGACTCCGCTCCCAACCATGGCGCCAGCCATTCCCGCCCGAAAATGCACACCGCGGCCAAGCCCGCCACCGCGACCAGAATCCGCCCGAACGAACCAACCACCCGGAAAGTCTCCATCCCGCCAGCCGCCCGCCGCATGAAGAAATAAAGGATGAAGAAATCGATCGTCGCGACCAGCCCGGTCGAAAGAGCCAGCCCTTTGTGTCCCAGTCCCATGCGGAAAGTCAGTTGCCAGTTGAGGACAATGTTCAGGGCGATGCCGAAAAAAGTCACCAACATCGGGGTCCACTTGTGATCCAAGGCATAAAAAGCGGGCGACAAGACCTTGATGCACGCATAGCCCATCAACCCGACCGCGTAAAATTTCAACGCCGCCCCCGTCTGCATGGTATCCCCCGCCGCGAATTTCCCGCGCTGATAGATCAACCCGATGATCTCGTCGCTCATCAGCATCAATCCGATCGTGGCCGGCAGGGTGAGAAAAAGCGCCAGGCGGATCGCTTTGGCCAGCGTCTCGCGGAAGTGCCCCATGTTGCCGCCCGCCGCGATCTTCGCCACCGCCGGCAAAGTCACCGTAGCCACAGCCACGCCAAAAATTCCGAGCGGCAACTGCATGAGACGGAAGGCATAGGAGAGCCAACTGACCGCGCCATCCCCGAGGTAGGAGGCGAAGATGCTGTTGACCATGACATTGATTTGCACCGCACTGGCCGCGATGACGGCCGGCAGCATCAACCACAGGACCCGCTTGACTTGCTTGTCGCGCCAACCGAAGTCGAAGTGGAAGGTGAAGCCGACTTTTTTCAAGCTCGGGATTTGCACCGCGAGCTGCAGGAATCCGCCGATCAACGTGCCCACCGCCATGCCGAGCAGGGCGCGCGGACCGAACGTCGGGTCGATCATCCAAGCCAGGGTCACGCCACCGAAAATCGACCCCAAGTTGTAAAAGCTGGAAGCGAGGGCCGGCACGCCGAAGACATTGCGCGAGTTGAGCATGCCCATGACCAGTGCCGCCAGGGAGACCATCAAAATGAAGGGGAACATGATGCGCGTCAGCTCGATCGCGAAGGCCGACTTGTCCGCGTCGAATCCCGGGGCGAGCACCGCAATCAGCGCCGGGGCGAAAATGATCCCGAGCAAAGTGACCAAGGACATGAAAACGAGGACCATGGTGGCCATCTTCCGCGCCAGTTCCCACGAAGCCTCATAGCTTTTTTCCACCCCGAGCTTGGAGAACACCGTGACAAAGGCGACCGACAGCGCCCCCTCGGCGAAGAGATCGCGGAGCAAATTCGGGGCACGATATGCCGTGATGTAAGCGTCCATCCCTCGGCCCGCCCCGAAGAGCGCGGCAAAAATCAATTCGCGCGCCAACCCGAGCACGCGGCTGAGCATGACGGCCAGTGCGACGATGCCCGCCGCCCGTGTGTTCAGTTTTTCTCTAACCATGCGCCGCCCTGCGTAGCCGATCCATGATAGCCATGCCCAGCCCCGATTCGGGAGTAGTCCGGGCGTAAATGCGCGCTACCCCGCACGCATCGAGCCGGCGCAAAGCACCAAAAAGGAGCGGAGCTGCCTCCGTGGGATCCGATGGCAAGATTTCGGCCGCGGCAAACCCCGCATCGACCGGACCGAAGGCCAAGACACCGCTGGTCGATGCATCCTCCGGCCATGCCGCGTCGTCGGACCACAAACGCAAAGGCGTGCGCGGCGCGTAGTGACTCTCGAGCATGCCCGGCGCGGCGACCGGCCCGCCGCGCGCTGCCCTCTCGACCGGCGCGAATTTTTCCAGTTCCTCCACCGTGACCGGACCCGGACGCAGCAAGACAAGCCGCCCGTCCTCCACCGCGACAATGGTCGACTCCAAGCCATGGCGGCAAGGTCCGCCATCGAGCACCAGCGGAATGCGGCCGCCCAGTTCTTCGACCACATCTTCCGCCGTGACCGGACTGATCCGCCCGAAGCGATTCGCGCTCGGCGCGGCGACCGGCCCGGCCAGTGCGGAGACGAGGGCCGCCATGACGGGATGCGCACTGCAGCGCAGCGCCACGGTGGGCAAACCCGCACGCACCATATCAGACACCACATCTTGCGCGGGGAAAATCATGGTCAACGGTCCAGGCCAGAATTCAGCCGCCAGCTTTTGCGCCAACCGCGCAGCCGTGGCGCCCGGTTGCGCCAACTTGCCAATCCACGAGACATCCGCCACATGCACGATGAGCGGATCAAAAGCCGGACGCTCCTTCGCGGCAAAAACTTTGGTTGCTGCCTCCGCATTCAACGCATCGCAGGCCAAACCGTAAACTGTCTCGGTCGGCACGGCGACCACATCTCCGGACCGCAGGAGCGACGCCGCCTCCCCGGCCGCCAAGGCAACTTCCCGCGCACTTTGCGCGGCGAGTCGACGCGTCCTCACAAAACCTCCTTCTTCGCCCGAATAATTTGTAAATAACTGCCTAGTAAACACTTGCGATTTCCCGACCAAACCATCAGGGGCGACTCCGGCCACTTCTCGCCAAGAGTCGCTCTCGGACCGGGCCGGTTATCTTTGCCAATAAGCATTTGACCATTCCTCACCTCTCCAGCATATAGCGCAAAGGGCGGAGAGTATCGCGTCAAAAACCAGCCCTGCCTGCATGCCCCACGGAATAATAAAATGGTTCAACAACAAAAAGGGCTATGGTTTTATCACCGACCCAAGCGGAGCCAGCGCCGATATCTTCGTCCATTACTCGGAGATTCGCGGCGACGGATTCAAGTCGCTGGAGAAAGGTGACAACGTCGAGTTCGAGTTCGGCCCGAGCGATCGTGGACCGAAAGCCCTGAACGTGGTAAAAATCTGAACGTGTTTCGCAATCTGGTCCTCGTCGGGTTTATGGGATCCGGCAAATCCAGCGTCGGCCGGGTTTTGTCATCCCTCACCGGCTTCACCCTCGTCGATACCGACACCCTTGTGGCCCGGGAGGCGGGACAATCCATCCCCGTCATTTTCCAAAAGCAGGGCGAAGAACATTTCCGTGCGCTTGAAACCAAAGTGCTGCAGGGCCTGGTCGGACGCATCGGCTTGATCGTGTCCACCGGCGGCGGCGTCGTCGTTGCCGAAGAAAATCGTAAACTTCTCCCGCAAATCGGCCCCGTGGTTTGGCTCGACGCCAGCCCCGAGCAACTTTACCAGCGGGTCAAACACAGCAACCGCCCGCTCCTGCAGACCGCCGATCCCCGCCGTACCCTGGAAGAACTCTACGCCAAGCGGGAGCCTCTTTACGCCGGGGCCGCCGCCATCCGCATCGACTCCGCCACCCTCACCCACCGACAGACCGCGGAAGCCGTCCTCGCCCACTTCCAACGACACGCCCAGCAGCAATAATTCCCGTAGTTGAAAAAAAAAAGCACGCCGCTAATCTTCGCCTATCTTCAATGCCTCGTGGTGTAACGGTAGCACTGCAGATTCTGGATCTGTGTGTCATGGTTCAAATCCATGCGAGGCAGCCATCCGCAGGATGGCGGACTCTAGTCCGCGCCACGCGCAGCCTTCTTCGGAAAGATCGCCGTAGGCGATCAATCCATGCGAGGCAGCCATCCGCAGGATGGCGAACTCGTGTCCCCGCCGCGCGAAGGCATCCTAGGAAAGGTCGCCCCGGCGACCAATTCATGCGAGGCAGCCCAAGTTCGAGCCCCCTACCTTACGCATGTGTGCTGACCGTGCTACTTTTGCCCTCATCATAATTGGTAATGACCTTGAAAACCTGACGGGCGTCGATTGAAAGAGCCTTACTTGAGGATAATCTTATCATTATCCGCCAGAACATAATCGTTACCATCTGCCACCAATCTGAATTCAGCGTAGGCAAAACTTGCTGATGGAGACAAAACAGGAATTATCTCACTTAACTCAGTCGTTTCCTGGCCCACACCGATTGTTGTTTGACCCGGCAATGATTGCAGCTTGGATCCAAAGGCATCATAAAGTGTCACCTCATATAAGACTTCGAGCTCAAAGTCGGTTGAGCCTGTTCGAGAAATCGAAATATTGCTGCCGGCGGGTTGGCTGCTGACCTCAATCAAATCGAAGGTGCTGCCCTTGGCTGCTTTTATACGAACAGGGTCAATACCTAACATGTAGACATTCACGCCATTGTACATTGAGAAGCTGGAAATATAAAAACTCCCATTAGCATCCCAAGAATCATAGCCAGTAATAAAGGCCTGTGAGCTCGCGGTAGTATCCAGTTCGCTGAGCTTGGCCAGCTCGGTAGTGACACCCGATGCAATATCGAACTCCCAAATGGAATTGGGATAAGATACATCACTCACCCCGATGTAGATTTTTTCGGCATCGGCAGACAATTGGAAAACCCAAGTTTTCGGCACGCCTTTGCCAATGCCGCTAAAGTTGGGCCGTCCCACAAAACTCCACGAGGCAGTAGCATCGGTAAAGCGATAGATGTTACCTTGGTCGTCAGCCGTATAGAGAATTTCGCCTGTTCTGTCCCACTGTCCAACTTCCATGGCGTTGGGGCCCTGAAGCGGAAAGTCTTGAAGCTCACCAAAGCCAGTGGCGGGATCATAATACCAAACATGGTTGAAGGTACTGGCAGACTCGCCCTTATACCATTGAGGACGACTGGAGCCCCCTGTCATGTAGACTCGCCCGCGCGAATCAACCCACATAAAACGATTACTGTAAAAGTAACCGGTCCACGCACTCGGTTTACCCAAAAGCGTGGTTTCCGCCCGATCAATATCGTAGCGAACCAATTCATTGCTTGGAATGGACATCCCGTAGAGCAAATTATTCTCTACGTCTTTTTGGATGGTCACGATTTGCAGGGTGGGCCATCCGACACCATCAGGCTCAGACACGCTCAAATCGAGCAATTCGTTGTCAAGCGGTTCGTATCCATACCAGTGAAATCCACGGGTCTTTAAATAGTCGTTGTTCATGTTTGAGCTATCGAGTGTCGCGACATAAACTCGACCGTCGTGAGCAATGGGGCGCGTATGAAACTTCTCAGCGCTTTCACCCGGCAGCCAGTTGTTAACTTTACGAGAGGCTGTTTCCGCATCACCAACCCAACGCACAACTCCATCGGACTGATGGAGTCGATACAGCATCGAGTTGTTCACGTGATCGTGTCCGGAAATATAGATGTCGCCATTGGGATGCGATCCCACGGCCAACCAGCATTGATCCGGCCTGTCGCCGTTCGGCGCGTTGGGCAATTGCCAAACCCTGACCCCCTCAAGGTTTCCCTGACGCATTTGATCGGTGGGAATAGAAATAGCCGAAGTGGTAACACTAAAGGAATCACTGATGCCATCAATCGTTAGCACCGTATCAACGGTCGTCGCCAGTTGCGCTGCCGCCATCTGCTGAAGCGTAATTACCTGGCCATTTGAAATTATTCCATCCGCATCGGTAAAGGCACTGCCGTCGATGGAATATTTTCCGTTCTGTATGCTAATGATTGCCGTCCCACCAAGAACAGAGACCAAAATGGAGTTGGAGGTGACTAACGAGTCCGGGGCAGCATTGGTGAAACTAGCGAGACCAAATCCACCCGGCTCTACTCCCGCCTTGCGCCTCTGGATCCGGTAGAACCGAACAGCGGAAAGCGGTGTCGAGTCTGTGAATTTAAGAGTGGCTCCATTGCCAACCAGCTCCTCGTTCAGAGGAACCCAGCCGGAGTCTAAAGACTCGCTGGTCTCAAGTTGGTACCAGTAACCCGAGACAGAATTGACGGAGATGGTTGCGAGCCCATTGACGATACCGATACTGGCCACGAAGGGTGGAGCCGGATCCGGGGTTGCCCCGACGGTGGCCGTGGCCTCTTCCAAGGAGACGCCCGTACCTTCACCGCCTCCATCGACTGCCGAGGTGGCCAGTGCCATGAAGGCCAGGATTAAAGTCAGTTTTTGCATTAATTGCCGAATGGTGTGGATAGAACAAGGGCTGGGGTTAGAGGTGGAACCGTCACTCAGCCTTCGAAGCGGCGGGTGGGAGGCTCGCATTTCCAGCCTTACCCCCCTCGCCGGGACCGGCATTTTGTGATGCGAGACGCGCCTCACATTACGAAATGCCGAGCGCTGGACTCTCAAAGCCCCATCTGGTGCCGACCAGGCATGGAAATCACCGCTTCCAGCTTCAAACTCCGCGCTAGCGCCCCGGGGGGCCGGAAAGCGGTTTCCTATCAGATATTGAACCTTCATGCTGAAGTGCGAAGACCTCACGCCTTCGCTGTTCACGGGCTTGAACAAACGGCCAATCCGGTAGTTCGCGCTATTCTTGCCAACCCCGCCCGATCTTTCGTTTGCCACTTGCTTGCCACCTTTTCCGTAGCGGTCGGCACGGGCTTGTGCCGGAATGTTGGGATTGTCGTTCGCCTGCGAATCCAGTGTTGGTGGGGGTTTACGTATGTTTGCCCTGCTCACATCGGCACATTGCGGTACAATGTCGACCTGCGCAATACGCAACATTCTGAACCTTTGTCTCATGGTTCGAATCCATGCGAGGCAGCCATCCGCAGGATGGCGAACTCAATCCCGTGCCCGCGCAGCCAATCTCGGAATGATCACCGCGGTCACTTCGCCGTGCTGTTCCCGCTCATGCCGGCATTGACACGGTGTCATTGAATCCCTCAGCCTTGATTTTTTCTTGCCGCAACGCAGGGTAAGTGCTCTTCCGGTTCGAAAGTATCGACGCGATGCTCTGTCCAAGAATGACCACGCGAACCGTGTCGCCGTCGGTGACAACCGCGCCCCGAGACAAAGCGTAAAGACTTCCGCGCCTATGAGACCCTCCCAAGAAACCATCAAACCGCCCCTACCGAGAGCGAGTCCGGTTCCGCGACGACCTTGGGGTCTTCCTCCTTCGCCCCCTTTTCACCCTGCAACGCGAATCGAATGAACATCCCCACGCAATGTCCCTTCAGTGGCCGGAGCCTCACGCCCGATGACTCCCCGCTCCTCGCCGACGAAGCCGGTCGCCCCGCTGATCCGGTCGGGGCCGCGCTCGCCTTCCTCGACCAATTTGCGCGCGAAGCCCAAATCGCCCCCGATGCCGCCCGAGGCAAACAGGTGGCCCAAGAAATCCGGCATGGCGGCTTCTACCGGCAGACCCCGGAAGAACTCGCCTTCGCCTGCCGCCTCGCCTGGCGCAACAGCCGCCGCTGCATCGGGCGCCGCTTCTGGGAGTCCCTCGATGTGGTCGACGCGCGGGACGTCACCACCGCCGAGGGAATTTTCGAAGCCTGTGTCGCCCACCTCCGGCGCTCGACCAATGGGGGACGCATCCAACCGCTCATCACTGTCTTTGCCCCCTCGGGGCCGGACGTTCCGGGGCCACGCATCCACAATTACCAACTCATCCGGTATGCCGGTTACCGCGCCGCTGATGGCACCGTGCTGGGTGATCCCGCGGAGATAAACTTCACCGCGCGCCTCCTCGAGGCCGGTTGGATCCCGCCCCGCAACCGCTCGGCCTTTGACGTGCTCCCCCTCCTCATTGAAGTCCCCGGCGAAAAGCCGCGTTTCTTCCCCGTGCCGCCGGATGCTGTGCTCGAGGTTCCCATCACCCACCCGACCCTGCCTTGGTTTGCCGACCTTCACCTGCGGTGGCATGCCCTGCCGGCGGTTAGTAACATGAGCCTTGAGACCGGCGGCGCACGCTACACCGCGGCGCCCTTCAGCGGTTACTACATGGTCACCGAAATCGCCGCCCGCAACTTCGGTGATCCGCATCGCTACAATTTGCTGCCTGTCGTGGCCGACCGCCTCGACCCGCAACTCCGCTCGCAAGATCCTTTCTGGCGCGACCGCGCCCTCGTCGAACTCACCGCCGCCGTACTCCATTCCTTTCGCCTCGCCGGCGTCACCATGGTCGACCACCACACCGCGTCGCGCCAATTCATGGACCACCTGGCCAAAGAAAAAGAGGCCGGCCGTCCCGTGCCCGGCGACTGGTCCTGGCTCGTGCCACCCATTTCCGGATCCGCCAGTCCCGTCTTCCACCGCGCCTACGATCCCCGTCGGCGCTTGCCGGATTTTGTCTTGGAACCACGGAAGTCCTGATAGGGTCACACGGTGGCAGGTTGGTCGCGACCGCTCCGCGGCGTCGGTTCGCCCGCCCTCGGCCGCTCAAGCTCCGCCGCTCCACCTCCATGGCCCCAATGAAACTCCGCAAACGCCTCCTCACGCTCGCCCTCGTGCTGGCCGTGCTCGGCCTCGCCGGATACGCAGCGGCCCGCGTTCTCCTCCCGCGAGTCCTCACCTCTTGGGTGGCCGGGCCGCAGTTCGAGCGCGTGTTGGCCCAGGCGGTCGACCACGCGCTAAAGGTCGAGGGAAAATTCGGCCCGCTCACCCTCAACCCCGACCTTTCCGTCACCGCAGCCAGTTTTTCCAGCACCGGCTGGCCCGGACAAGCCATCGGCGGCCTCGACACTGGTCGCGCCACCGGTTGGCTTAATCCCGCGGGCATCCTCCGCGGCCGCTGGGAGGTCGACCGCATCGACATCGCCCGGGCCGACTTCCGCGTTGTCGCGCCGGACAACGAATTGAAAAAGCAGGACCCCGTCATCCCGCCCAAGCCTTGGTATGCCTTCCTCCTGCCTTCGCAATTCCACTGCGGATGGATCGAGTGCCCCGACATGACCATTGAATTGCCCCTCGGCCAGACCCCGGTCCGCGGGGCCGGCATGCACCTCGGTGCCATGATGGTCGGGAGAAATTTCAAATACTTCGGCCGCGGCGGTCATTTGGTCCTGCCCGGATATCCCGACCTCGCCATCGACGGGATGCAGGTTTATGTCACGCATGAAGTGATCGATATCGGCTACCTTTACCTCCGCGAACCGGCTTCCCCGCAGAGCAACCTCGAACTCAAAGCGCGCCTCGGCCAGCAAACCGACAAAAGCATCGACGCCTCCGCGCAGATCACCGCGCTCGATATCCTGCCCTTCCTGCCCGCCGAAATTGCCGCCGTGCTCTCCGGACAGCTCGACGGCAAACTGACCTACCGCGTCGACCCCACCGGAAAAAATGCCTCCGGCGAGGGCAATATCGCCCTGCAAAATGCCCGGGTGCGCGACTGGGACTACCTCGACCGGCTCGCCGCCCGCGCCGGCCAGCCCGCGTGGCGCGACCTTGCCCTTTCCCATGTCTCCCTCGAATACCAATTGGAAGGCAACCTCCTGCGGGCAAATAATGTCATCGTCACCGCCCCCGGACTGGCCGACTTGCGCGGGGCCGGATCTTGGAACATGGAAACCTCCGAGGCCGAGGTGAACATCTCCGCCTCGCGCATCCCGCTCGGCGCTTACCTCCCGGCTTCCCTCGCCGGAAACCTCGCCGGGGAACTCACGGCAGAAGCCTCGTGGTCCTGGCGCGGGGCGAACGTCTCGGGAGGGCGCGGCAGCGGCACCCTCGGTTTCGTCGGGGGAGAGCTCCAAGGATTCCAATTCCAAAAGTTCATCGACCGCTTTCTCAAGTCGGACGGCTACGCCACGATCAAAGTGTCGCGCGCCTCCGCCCATTGGAAGGAAGACCACCGCGGACTGCACGTCGATCAGTTGGATGTTCTCTCGCCGGGAAAAGCCGGCCTGCGCGGCGCGGTGCAGGTCGCCCCCGACGGCTCCCTCAGCGGGAAAGTCATGGCCGGGCTGCCCGCCTCCGCACTCACCTGGTTGCCCGATGCGACCAAGTCCGTCTTCGCCCGGCAGGAGGAAGGACTCCATTGGTGCGAGATCGAACTTTCCGGCACAACGAAGAAGCCGGCCAACAATTTCACCGCACAACTCATTCATCAGCTGGAAAAACACCCGCTGGCCATGGCTGAACTCGCGCTGCGCGGCCTCAGTTGGTGGCTGGGTGACCACCTCGGCACGGCAAACGAGAGTTGAAGACCATCGGCCCTGGGGGAAGTTTTCCATTGGCGCTGCCGCCCTGCGCGCCACAATGAGGTTGATGACTCCGCTTTCTCCGGTCAACAAAGTCGCTTTTCTCGGTGACTATCCTCCGCGGCAGTGCGGCATCGCCACCTTCACCCGCGACCTGCGCGATGCCGTCGTGGCGGCCAATCCGGGTTGGAACTGCCCGGTCATCGCAGTCTCCGACCACCCCGGAAACTATACCTACCCGCCCGAAGTCCGCTTCGAAATCCCCCAACCCGACGTTGCCTCCTATGTGCGCGCGGCCAACTTCCTCAACCTCGCCCACATGGATGTGCTCTGCCTGCAGCACGAATTCGGCATCTTCGGCGGGTCGGCCGGGAGCCACATCCTCGCCCTCCTCCGCCGGGTGCGCATGCCTGTCATCACCACCCTCCACACCGTGCTGGAAAACCCGGACTCCAACCAACGCCGGGTCTTCCACGAACTAGTCGACCTTTCCTCGCGTCTGGTCGTCATGGCCGAGCGCGCCCGCGGCATGCTGACCAGCCTCTACGGCGTCGCCGACTCGAAAATCGCCGTCGTCCCGCACGGCATTCCCGACACCGGCTTCACCGATCCGAGCTTTTACAAGGACCAGTTTGAAGTCACCGGGCGTCCGGTCATGCTCACCTTCGGCCTGCTCTCGCCGAACAAAGGCATCGAATATGTCATCCGCGCCCTGCCCGACATCGTCCGCGATCACCCGCGACTCGTTTACATCGTGCTCGGCGCCACCCACCCGAACCTCGTCCGCGAGGAAGGCGAAGGCTACCGCCTGCAACTCGAGCGCATGGCCCGCAGCATCGGCGTGGAAGATAGCATCCGCTTCGTCAACCGCTACGTGTCCAACGAGGAACTGCGCGAATACATCGGCGCGGCCGATATCTACATCACTCCCTACCTCAACGAGGCCCAGATCACCTCGGGCACGCTCTCTTACTGCTTCGGGGCCGGCAAAGCGGTGGTCTCGACCCCTTACTGGCACGCCGCCGAATTGCTGGCAAAGGGGGCCGGTGTCCTCGTCCCCTTCCGCGATGCCACCGCGGTGGCCCGCGAAGTCGGTGCCCTGCTCTCCGACGAGACCCGGCTCAATGCCATGCGCAAACAGTCCTACCTGGCCGGACGCCACATGATTTGGCCCCAGGTCGCCGCCTCCTACACCCACCTCTTCGCCACCGCCGGCGACCACAATGAGGTCCACGGCCACCACAAACCGCGCCCGGCCGCACCCTTCGGCGAGCATTCCCGCCTGCCGCCTTGGCGGTTCGATCATCTCCTGCGCATGACCGACAGCACCGGTATCTACCAGCACGCCATTTTCACCGTGCCGTGGTTCGACCACGGCTATTGCGCCGACGACAACGCCCGCGCTCTCCTGCTCTCCGTGCTCCTCGAGGGACTCGACGAATGCCCGGCCGAAGTCCGCGTCGCCCGCGCGGCTTACTCCGCTTTCCTCCAGCACGCGTTTGTCCGCGACACCGGGCGTTTCCGCAATTTCATGAGTTTCGACCGCAAATGGCTCGAGAAACACGGTTCCGAAGACAGCCACGGGCGCACCCTCTGGGCACTCGGCGCCGTGGTCGGCCGCACCCGCAGCGAGAGCCTCCGCTCATGGGCCGCACCGCTCTTCGACGAAGCCCTGCCCGCCGTCGCCTCTTTCACCTCCCCGCGGGCCTGGGCCTTCACCATTCTCGGACTCCACGAATACCTGCGCACCCTCGAGGGCGACCTGCTCGCCGCCCGCATGCGCGAGGACCTCTCCGCGCGCCTCTTCGGTCTCTGGAAACGGGTGGCCACCCCCGAATGGCCGTGGTTCGAGGAAGCCGTCACCTATGACAATGCTCGCCTCTGCCACGCACTCATCCTGACCGGGCGCTGGACCGCCAACGAAGAAATGCGCGAAGCCGGCCTCACCTCGCTCTGCTGGCTCATGCAACACCAGCGCGGCGAAGGCGGATGTTTCCGTCCGATCGGATCGAATGGCTTCTGGCGGAAAGGCGAGCAACCCGCCGCTTTCGACCAGCAACCGGTCGACGCCGCCGCGGCGGTCGGCGCTTGCATCGAGGCTTACAACGCCACCGCCGACCAGAGTTGGCAGGCCGAAGCCATCCGTGCCTTCGACTGGTTCCTCGCGGCCAATGACCTCGGCGAATTGCTCTACGATCCGGCCACGGGCGGCTGCCGCGACGGGCTCCACCCCAACCGCGCCAACCAAAACCAGGGGGCCGAATCCACCCTTTCTTTCCTCCTCGCCCTCGCCGAAATGAAGGCGCTGGACAACGCCAGCGCCGCCTTCTCCGAACGCCCGAGATGAACCTCCGCCGGCAACCTTTCGAATTGCGGCCCGATGCACGCCGCGTCCTCCTCCGTCCCTTCATGGCCTCGGTCGTGGTCAAACCGACCGGCCATTCCGAACCCAGCCGCCGGCTCCTCGACGTGCTCACCCGCGTCCTCATGCTCGACGAGGCCGCCGTTGCGGAGACGCTCGACGGCGTGCTCGCGGAATTTCACGACCGTCATGTCGACATTCGCGCCATCTTCCTCGAACGCTTCGCCAAGCTGGCCCCGCTGCTTCCCGTCGACCGTCCGCTCGACGAGGGCCGCAAGCTGCTCATCGGATCCTATTTCACCAACGAATATTCCCTCGAATCCAGCGCTCTCTTCAACCCGAGCATCGTGGCCGCCCCCGACCAATCCGGGCTCGCGCCCGGGGAATTGCGCTTCATCCTCAGCCTGCGCGCCACCGGCGAGGGACACATCTCCTCAATCACCTTCCGCTCGGGCATCGCCGCGGCTGACGGCACCGTGCGCCTCGACCCGGTCTCGAAATTCGTCCACTCCCCCCGGCCCGAAGCCGCCGCGAAATACGACCTCCACCTCTTCCGCCGCAAACTTTTCGAATTGGGGGTTCCCCACCACGCCGCGCGCGCCGCCACGGCCGACCTCCCCGATGTCTTTCACATGCCGGAACTGGTGACTCGCACCGCCGCCCTGCGCCGTGACGGCAGCGACCCCGAGATCGTGCGGGCCGGCGAGCGCGCGGTTTCCCTCGCCGAAGCCAACTACGCCGTGCGCTTCAAGGACGGCCTGAGCCTCTCCGAGAAAGTTATTTTTCCCTACTCTCCCCTTGAGAGCAACGGCATCGAGGACGCCCGCTTCGTCCGCTTCACCGATGATGACGGCAAGGTCACCTACTACGCGACCTACACGGCATACAACGGGGCGAACGTGTTCCCGCAAATTGTCGCCACCCCCGACTTCTCCACCTTCCACGCCAGCACATTGAACGGCCCCGCCGTCGCCAACAAAGGCTTCGCCCTCTTCCCCCGGAAAATCAAAGGCCACTACGCCATGCTCAGCCGGCAGGACGGGGTCAATATCCACCTCATGTTCTCCGACCATCCCCACTTCTGGTATGAGTCGCAGGTCATCGTCCGCCCGGCGCAACCCTGGGAATTCACCCAACTCGGCAACTGCGGTTCACCCATCGAGACCGAGGCCGGCTGGCTTGTCCTTACCCACGGCGTCGGCCCGATGCGCAAATACTGCATCGGCGCCGTCCTCCTCGACCGCGATGATCCCTCCCGTGTCATCGGGCGCCTCCCAGAGCCCCTCCTCCGGCCCGCTCCCGACGAACGTGACGGCTACGTGCCCAATGTCGTCTACACCTGCGGCGCCCTCGTTCACCATGGCGTCCTTGTCATGCCCTACGCCGTTTCCGACACCGCCACCCGCTTTGCCTCCGTCGACCTCCACGAGTTACTCGACGCCTTGCGTCGCGGCAGGTGAACCGCTACCGCGGCAAACGCGCCTCAAGCAACCGGTAAGCCGCGGCGGCTTTGTCCGCTTGCCGGGCGGCCCCCGCAAAGTCCCCGTGATCGCCATCGTGAGCCACGGAAACCCATGCCTTGGCCGCATTGTTCGCCATACCCTCAATACGCTCATGCCCCGTGCCATCCGCAGCGGTGAGCAAACCGGGAATGGCTTGGACGCAAGCCACCAACAACTCGGTCGCCGCATGCGCCCCCCGGGCGTCGCCCGCGGCAAGCAACGCGGTGAGCTCGGACTGCTTGGACGCAATCATCGCACGCACCTCGGGCAGGGTGGATGGAACCTCGATCTGCCCGTAGCTGGGCCCGTGGCTATGGTCTTCGCCCGCCGGCAAGTTGAGGGGAAGGATCAGGATGGCCAGAAGGACGAGGTATTTCATGGTTGGGTCGGCATGGGTTGTGGAGAGGCGCCGGGCACCAGCCGCGCCGAGGCACGACGCCCGAACTCCCAGAAGACCATCGGGCGCACAAGCAAATCGAGCAGCGTGCTGGTGAACAGACCGCAGAAAATGACCACCGCCACGGGATGGAGAATTTCTTTGCCCGGCTGCCCGGCTCCGAGCAGCAAGGGCAAGAGGGCCAGACCCGCGGTCAGCGCCGTCATGAGCACCGGAACAACACGCTCCTGCGTGCCGCGCACGATCATTTCGCGGCCGAAGGGCATACCCTCCTCGCGCATGAGGTGCAGGTAGTGCGAGATCATCATAATCCCGTTGCGCGCCGCGATTCCGGTCAAAGCGATGAACCCGACCATCGACGCAACGGAAAGCACCCCGCCCGAAAAAAACTTCACCCCGAAGACCGCGCCGACAAAGGCCAACGGAATATTCAGCATGACTTGCGCGGCAAACGCGCCGCTCTGGAATTGCATGTAGAGGACAAAAAACATGGCGACCAGACTCAGGCCGCCCAGGAGGAGGATGAGCCGCGCGGCTCCCGCCTCGCTTTCAAATTGTCCGCCGTAAGTGATATAAAATCCCTCGGGCAGCGTGACCCGTTCCGTCACCGCAGCCTGCGCCTCGCGGACCACAGTGACCAAATCCCGCCCGGCCGCATTGGCCGAGACGTAGATGCGCCGCTGCGCATTCTCCCGGTTGATCATGTTCGGCCCCATGGCCTCGCTCACTTCCGCGATCAGCCCGAGGGGAACCAGTTGCCCGGCGAGCGTATCCACCGGAATCGACCGGATCGCCTCCAGGTCTTCCCGTGCTTCGTCGGTCAGTCGCAGCACCACGTCAAAGGTCCGCTGCCCCTCCAACACCTCGGTGACAACAGCCCCCTTGATCGCCAGCTCCGTGGAGCGGGCCGCCTCACCCGGACGCAGCCCGTAGGCCGCGCATTTCGCCCGGTCGAACCGCACGTGGATCTGTGGCACCAAGGTGACCCGCTCAACTTGCACGTCGGCCATCCCCGGAACGGCAATCACCGCGTCACGCACCTCCCCGGCCAGCCGTCGCAACACCCCGAGATCATCGCCGAAAATTTTGATCGCAATCTGCGCCTGCACCCCGGAGAGGATGTGGTCGATGCGGTGCGAGATCGGCTGGCCGACACTCACCCCGACGCCCGGCAGGGTGGCCAATTGCGCGCGGATGTCGGCGAGAATTTCCGCCTTGGAACGTGCGGAGGGGTCCAACTCGAATTCGATTTCCGTCGTATTGACCTCCATGACGTGCTCGTCGCCCTCGGCCCGTCCGGTCCGGCGGGCGATGGTGCGGGCTTCCGGCACCGCAGACAGCAGCACCTCGGCCATACGGCTCACCCGGTTGCTCTCCTCCAGCGAGGTGCCCGGGGCCGAGACGACAAAAGCGGTGATACTTCCCTCGTTGAACTCCGGGAGAAACTCGCGCCCGAGAGTGGGCAAGATGACCAGCGCCGCGGCAAAAAGAGCCCCGGCGGCAAGATAAATGCGGCGCGGGGCGCGGAACCCGAGGTCGAGCAACCGCGCTTCCCAGTCCTTGATCCCCCGCACCAGCCATCCGTCCCGCGGGTGCTCCATGCGTTTCATCCGCGGGAGCAGCAGGGCGCACAAGGCGGGGGTCACGGTGAGCGAAACGGCGAGAGAAGCAAGAATGGACACGATATAGGCCACGGCCAAGGGCGTGAAGATGCGCCCTTCGATGCCCTGCAGGGCGAAAAGGGGGAGAAAAACGAGCACGACCAGCACGGTGGCGTAAACAATGGAATTGCGGATTTCCCGCGAGGCGGCCACGACCACATCGAGGACCGGCCGCGGGTTCGCCGCTTGACGGTTTTCGCGCAGCCGGCGGAACACATTTTCCACATCGACGATGGCGTCATCGACCAATTCGCCGATGGCCACGGCCAGCCCACCCAGGGTCATGGTATTGATCCCGAGCCCGGCCGCATGAAAGACGATGAAGGTGGTGAGTAGCGACAGGGGAATCGCGGTCAAGGTGATCGCCGTGGTGCGGAAGTTGAGCAGGAAAATGAAGAGCACGACCGCCACCATGAGACTTCCATCGCGCAAGGCCTCCTCCACATTGCGCACGGCCCGGGCGATGAAATTGCTCTGACGAAAAATGTCGGCGTGAACTTTGACCCCGTCCGGCAGCGACCTCCCGATGATCTCCAACTCGGCCTCGATCTTCCGGGTCAGGGCGATGGTGTCCGCCCCGGGCTGTTTCTGCACCGTGAGGATCACGCCCGGACGCCCGTCGATGCCGGCATCACCTCGCTTGTTGAGCGATGCCCCCTCGCGGACCTCGGCGATCTGCCCGAGGAGAATGCTCGATCCATCGGCCAGCGCCTTGACCACCGTGATGGCCAGATCGTCCGCGCTTTCCACCCGGGCCAGATTGCGGATCAACCGCTCGTTGTGCGCGTCGGGCAGAAAACCTCCGGAGGAATTGACGTTCGACTCGGCAATGGCCGACTGCACCTCGTGCAAGGTCACACCGGCGGCCACCAGCAACGCGGGGTCGACCAGCACCTGGTATTGCCGCACATCCCCGCCCATCACGGTGATTTGTGACACACCGGGAATACTCATCAGGCGGCGACGTATGTCCCAGTCGGCCAGGGTCCGCAGTTCCATCGGACTGACCGACGGATTTTCACTGGTCAGGCCGATGGCCATAATTTGGCCCATGATCGAGGAGACCGGTCCGAGAAACGGCCGAATCTCCTGCGGCAATCGCGGGGTCACTTCGGCCACTTTTTCTCCCACAATTTGCCGCGCGCGGTATGTGTCGGTCTCCCAGCCGAACTCCACGAAGACCAACGATAACCCGATGCCCGACATAGACCGCACCCGCTCCACGCCCGCCGCGCCATTGACCGCGGTCTCCAGCGGCACGGTGACGAGCATTTCCACTTCATCGGGGGCCAACCCGCCCGCCTCGGTGAAAATGGTCACCGTGGGACGGTTGAGGTCGGGAAACACGTCGACCGGAATCAGGGTCAGCACGTAGCCGCCATAGGCCGCGATGAGCGCGGCGACCGCCACCACCAAGAGGCGGTTGCGCACGGAAAAGGCAATCAGACGGTCGAACATCGGCTCAGTGCGCGTGATCGTGACCCGCTTCCGCCTCCCCCGCGCCGCCCGCCGCGGCATATTGCAATTGGTAATGCCCGTTGGTCACCACGAGGTCGCCGGGCAGGACGCCTTCCACCATTTCGACCCGGTCGCCGCTGACCAGCCCGGTCACCACCCCGCGCCGTTCGAAGTGCAACGGCTTGGTCTGGACGAAGACGAACTTGGCCCCGAGCTGGCCGAGCACCGCCCGGCGCGGCACCGCGACCACGGTTTCCGCCGCGCCGGTTTCGACCAGCATGCGTCCGCGGTAATTCGGGTGAAGCTTGCCCCCTTCATTCGGAACCAAGGCGTAAATGTGAAAGAACGGGCTGCCTTCCTCATGGCCCGGATCGACCCGCTGGACCAGCCCCTCAAAACGCTCGCCGGGAAAAACATCGAGCAACAAAACGGCCTTCTGCCCCGTCGTTACCCGCGTCAGCTCCGGCGATTGGTAAAAACTGCCCCGGGCCAGCAACTCCCGGTAGTCGCCGGTTTGCATCAGCGTGGTCTCCGGGGTGAAAGGCAGACCAATGACCGCTTCCTGCTCGAAGACCACCCCCTCGAGCGGGGCGCGGATTTCCTGCGGCGGGCTTCCCACGGCCAAGGGGGCGACGCGCAGCAAGGGGTGACCTTTTTCCACCTCCTCACCGAGCTTGGCCAGAAGTTCGGTCACGCGTCCGGCGAACGGTGCGGTGATCCGCGCATGGCGTTCCGGCGGGAGGACAAATATTGCGGGCACCTCCAGCACCGGCCCCATCTCAGTGATCTCCGCTTCCATTGTCTCAAGCTGCAGATTCGCCGCCTGCGTTGCGGTCAGGACGACCGGACCGTCCACCGCCGCGCCGCCGGATCCCGGTTCGACCGGATGGTCGTGGCCCGGCCCGGCCCGCAAAGTCACGGCCGTGACGGCCAGCGACAAGACAAGGGTCAGTATCTTCATGGTTTTTTCCTCCGATGCAGGGGTTTTTCCTCCAAATAGGGAGCGGCCAAAGCGGGATGCGTTCCCCCCGCAGCCTGCAGATCGATGAGGGCCAGAGCCAAATTTTCGATGATCCGTGTTGCCTCGACCCGCAGGGCCGTGCTCTCGGCCCGAACGAGGAGCAGGTCGCGCCCCTCGACCCGCCCCTGCTCGAAACCCTGCACCATCTCGCGGCCCGCCTCGTCGATCACCGGTTGTGTTTCGCGACCGTAGCGACGCCATTGCTCCTCAAGCAGCGAGACCCGGCGGCGCGCGGCGGAAATATCATTGCCCACCTCGAGTTCGAGCGCACGCACCCGCGCCGCCCGCTCCTCTTCCGTGGCCCGCGCCACTTCGATGTCTCCGGTCTTGTTGTCCCAGACCGGCAAAGGAAGGCTGATCTTCACCCCGAGAAAATAGCCCGTGTCGATGCCGCCCGGCGCATTGACCCCGCGATCCTGCATGTATTCGACACCCACCCGGATCCCCTCCCAGGCCGAGGCCTGGGCCAAGCGCGTCTCCGCCCCGGCACGGTCCAAGCCGAGCAGGGCCAATTCCACATCGGGACGGATGGCAACCCCCGCAGCACCGGCGCGGGCCCGTAAATCTGCCACCGCCGACTCGAGCGTTTGGGTCAGCACAAGCGGAGCTTCGGCCGGCAGGCCCGCCGCCGTTTTCAACTCGAGCAGCAATGCCTCGGCCTCGGTCGCCGCGCCCGTGGCCATATTGCCCCAGCGTTGTTCCTCCACCCGGGCCAGGGCAGATTCCGCCAGCGTACCCTGCCCCGCCGAGAGCCGGGTCGCCGCCAAACCGGAGGAAGCCGCGGCATCCGCCCTCGCCTCATCCGCCGCCGCCGACCGGAGGCGCGCGGCCTGGGTCCGCACATAAAGCTCTTCCACCCGGGCAACAAGCAAACGTTCATGGTTACGCACTTCGCGCAGCGCCTCGGCCACCCCGACCCGGTTCACCTCGCGGGCCAGCGACAATCTTGCGGTCAGCGGCAGAACCTGATGCAAGCCGATGGTAAACTCCCCCTCCCCGTCACCGCTGGTGATGAAATCACTGAAGCCGTTGAACTCGATGTCCGGATTCGGCAGCAAGCCCGCTTGCCGCAAGCGCCCTTCCGCCTTGGCCACCACGAAGCGCGCGGCCGCCAGATCGCGGTTCCCCATCAAGGCGACCTGCACTGCACCCTCCATGGACAAGGCCGCACCCCGCGCGACGCCATATGCGCAGCAGGTCGCGAGCAGCACCGCGCCAAGCGGACCGGGCAGCCAAAATGTCATTCCTTTTTTCATTGTCCTGATGACCGGCGGATTCAAAGTGCCGCGCCGGTCGGCGGCATGGGGCATCCCTTCGGATGCCAGACCCGGACTTCATGCCGGGCCGTAGCGCGGGCACACTTCGCCCGTGGATGCTCAGGACAATCGAGGCGGTTGATCGATGGACGCAACCAGCGCGGCAGGAGCACCGGGAGGTTCCACAAACAACAAGGTGGACGACTCCGAAACAGTGAGGACAAAGGCCGTCCCAGATAGTGCGGGGGCATGATCGTGAGAGGTGCAGCCGTGGTCGTGCTGCGGGCCATCCTCCTCTTGGTTGGTAGCTCCGTGGTCATGGGCGACGCAGTGCGCATGGGCCGCAATTTCCCAGTGCTCAAAGGCATGAATCCCATGCACCACCGCGAGCAGCGCCAGGCCAACCAGCCAGAGGATACGAAAATAAGGCAGGACCGACATTGAGGCAAAATTAAGCGCCCACGCTTTGGCGAGTCAAGGCTTCAGCCGGCTCGGCCGAGCCACCGTGCATCGCTTAAGCCACCCCTTCCGGCTCTTCGTGCTGCCACGGCCGGACAAAAAAAGACCACCCCGCGTTGCCGCGAGGTGGCCAAATGATAAGTGCGTCCTGACGGCCAAGCAAAGCCGGACAAGACGCGCGGGAGTTTAGTCAGGAACCACAACGGTGTCGATGACGTGTATAACACCGTTGGAGGCAAGCACGTCGGTGCCGATCACCATGGCGTCGCCGTATTTGACCCCGCCGCCCTCGACTGCAATGACCACATCGCCGCCTCCCAGAGTGGGAACAGGACCGGCTTTGACGTCGGCCGCCATCACCTTGCCCGAGACCACATGGTTCTTGAGGATCGCGGTGAGCTTGGCTTTGTTTTCAGGCTTGAGCAGGTCATCGACCGTGCCGGCCGGCAACTTGGCAAAGGCGGCGTTGTTCGGGGCGAAAACCGTGAACGGGCCGGCTCCCTGCAAGGCCTCGACCAGTTCGGCCGCCGTCAGGGCGGCGACCAGCGTGCTGAAGTCGCTATTGCCACTGGCCACGGCAACGATGTCCTCGCTGGCCGCAGGAGCAGCTGTGGCTGAGGTGATGGTGTAGGAGGTGACCGCGGCAAAAACTGCCGAGGCCGCTATGGTGTTGAGAATGGATATTTTCATTTCGAACTCTTTACGTCGGGGAGTGCCCCGCCAGACGCTTAAAGTTTGGCGGATTCCTTGCCGCAAAGCGGCGTCGGGGGCCTTGCGCCCCTCGGACCGCCACAAATCGCCGGCCCCAAGGGCAAAGCACCGGGCAACAAAGGAAAACCACGAACCGCGCGTCATCCCGCAGACCACGACCAACCCCAGCCAAAGGACCCAAAGCTCAGAGACCAACCTTCCGGCGCCTCCAGAGCAGCCACCCCGCTCCAGCCAGCAAAAGTAATAGATAAGTCGATGGCTCGGGCACGGCAACCGTGCTTGCGAGACGAAAACCGACGCCGTTGTCCTCGTACGACCCGCTCGTGAGCCTGGCGGAGGACGACAAGTCGAACGCGAGGTTGTACCAGCCGCCGCCGCGGAGCCCACGAGACGAGCCGGCCGCACCCGTCCGATCGTTCCACTCAAAAATATTTCCGCTCATGTCGAAGGCACCATAAGCACTCGCTCCACCATTGCTGCCCACCGTCGTCACGTTGCCATTAAGACTGTTCCAGTCGGCTGCCGAGTTGAAGTTCGCGGAGTTGTCCGTGCTACTTAAGCCTGCGGAGCCGATTCCAGTCGAATCCGCCGTCACCGCCGTGGGGGCCAAGTCACTCTGCGTGGCGTAGTCCCAGTAGCCCGCGTTCGTGCCGCTCCCCTTGTAGTAGGCCGCCTTGTACCACTGGTCTTCTGTCGGAAGAAAATACGACGCTCCCGGGTTCGCTGCTGGGGCCGTACCGCTCGTCTGGCCACCCACGAGCGTATACGCCCCCGTCTCCGTGCTGCCCGAGCCCTGACCGTTCTGGAGCCAGTTGGCAACCCGTGCCGCGTCGAACCAACTCACGTAGTTCACCGGCTTGTCGCCCATGTTCGTCCTGATTGCGTATTTGCTGCCGCTGGCTGCCCCGCTTGTGAAACTGATCCCGCCGCGGGCATTGGAGCCCATGTTCGAGTTGTAGACCGCGTTTGGATTGGTACCGCTGGGATCGACGGCATTCAGAAAGTCCGCATACTGCGAGTTTTGGAACTCAAATTTCATGATCTGGAACGAGTCGGCCACGGCTCCATAGGTCGTGGTGTCTGCCGTGTTCCCCGGATCACCGACCGTCACCCAGTCGATACTGCCTGTGATGCTGCCGGTGACTGGGGGATCGACCACGACTTGGGACCAGAGGTTCGTGCTGAGGACAAAGGCGACTAAAATCGCCGCGACAAGGTGGGATCTTTTCATGGTTCTGCTTGTATTTGGAATCGTGGTTTTAAATGAAAGAGTTGCGTCACAGCTCCAAAAAAGCCCGCACCCTTATCAGTTGAAACATGAAGGCGTGGATAGTAATTCCCCCCTTCTGCCGCAAGCCGAAAAGGCAGGAAAGACCAAATCGTCACAAAGCGCCATCGGAACACGACCTCCTGCGTGAACATCTGGCGCCTGGGCCGTGTTTCCTCCGTGCCATCGACTCCCTCGCTCGCGCTTGCTCAGCTCGCCTGCGGCGGCCTGTAGCCATCCGCCCCGACCGCCGGCGCGTTCCGGTGCTCGCTAACCTTTGCTCGATCCCCTACCGCTTTGGTTCGTAGGCCAGATTCGGGGCCAACCACTTCTCGACCTCGCGTACGGTCATCCCCTTCCGCTGCGCGTAGTCCTCCACCTGATCCCGCTGGATCTTGCCCACCGCAAAATATTTGACCTCCGGATGCGCGAAGTAGAGCCCGCTGACTGAACTGGCCGGCATCATGGCCAAACTCTCGGTCAAAGCCACCCCGGTATGCTTGGTGCTCGCGAGCAAATCGAACAAGGACCACTTTTCGGTGTGGTCCGGGCAGGCCGGATAACCCGGGGCTGGACGGATCCCGCGGTATTTCTCCCGGATCAAATCTTCGTTGCTCAGGTGTTCCGTTTTGCCGTATCCCCACAAATCGCGCACCTCCTTGTGCATGCGCTCGGCGAACGCTTCGGCCAGCCGGTCGGCCAAGGCCTTCAACAAAATCGAATTGTAATCATCGTGGGCGGCCTCAAACGCTTTGGCCCGCGCCTCGACCCCGATGCCGGCCGTGACGGTGAAACCGCCGCAGTAGTCAATCCGTCCGCTCTCCTTCGGCGCGATGAAATCGGACAACGCATAGTTCGGCTGCCCCGATGACTTGTCCAACTGCTGGCGCAAAGTGTGGAGGGTTTTCAGCACCTTGGAGCGGTCGGCATCCGCATAAATCTCGATATCGTCGCCCGTGCTGTTGGCCGGCACGATGGCGCAAACCCCCCGCGCCGTGATCCACTTCCCGGCCACCAATTGGTCAAGCATCCCGCGCGCATCTTTGTAAAGTTCCGTCGCCTGCTCTCCGACCACCTCGTCTTCGAGAATCGCGGGGAAACGTCCGCGCAATTCCCACGCATGGAAAAAGGGCGACCAATCGATGTAATCGACCAGTTCCTCGAGCGGAAAATCATCAAAAACCTTCACTCCGGTGAAGCCCGGGGTGTCGATTTGTTCCTTCGACCAATCCGGAGCGAACCGCCGCTTCCGTGCCTCGTCGATCTTGACCAGCTTGGCATCCCGTTGCTTGGCCGCGAATTCGACCCGCAGGCGCTCGTAGTCGGCGGCCAAGTCGGTCGCGAATTTCGGTCGCGTCTCCGGGTTGAGCAATTGCGAAACGACCCCGACCACCCGCGAGGCATCGGTCACATGAACCACTTCTTTGTCGTAATACGGGGCAATCTTTACCGCACTGTGCGCGCGGCTCGTCGTCGCACCGCCAATGAGGAGCGGGAGGTCGAATCCCTCGCGCTTCATCTCGGCCGCGACGTGCATCATTTCGTCGAGCGAGGGGGTGATCAGACCGGACAAGCCGATCACGTCCACCCCGTGGGCGCGGGCCTCGGCGAGGATCTTTTCGCAGGAGACCATGACACCCAGGTCGATCACCTCGTAGCTGTTGCAGGCCAGGACGACGCCAACGATGTTTTTGCCGATGTCGTGGACATCGCCTTTGACCGTGGCCATGAGGACCTTGCCCTGGGCGCGGGCATTCGGGTTGGCCGCGCGCTCGCGCTCCATGTAAGGGGTGAGCCAGGCGACGGAGCGCTTCATCACGCGCGCACTCTTGACCACCTGCGGGAGGAACATTTTCCCCTCGCCGAACAGATCGCCGACAATGCGCATGCCGTTCATCAAGGGGCCTTCGATCACATCGAGGGGCCGCGCATACTTCTGCCGGGCCTCTTCCGTGTCCTCGTCGACGTGGTCGACAATGCCCTTGATCAAGGCGTGGGCCAAGCGGTCCTCGACCGGTGCCTCGCGCCACTTGGTGTCCTTTTCGGTGGCCGCTTTGCCCTGGCCCTTCACCGTCTCGGCGAAGGTGACCAACCGCTCGGTCGCGTCCGGACGCCGGTTAAGCAGAACATCTTCGATCAGTTCGAGAAAATCCGGCGGAATCTCGGCATAGACCCCGAGCTGACCGGCATTGACGATCCCCATGTCGAGCCCCGCTTTGATCGCGTGGTAAAGGAATGCGGTGTGCATCGCCTCCCGCACCGCGTTGTTCCCGCGGAAACTGAAGGAAATATTGCTCACCCCGCCGCTGACCCGCGCATAGGGCAGGTTTTCTTTGATCCAGCGCGTGGCCTCGATGAAATCGACCGCGTAGTTGTTGTGCTCCTCGATGCCGGTCGCCACGGTGAGGACGTTCGGGTCGAAAATGATGTCCTCCGCCGGGAATCCGACCTCTTCCACGAGGATGCGGTAAGCCCGTGAGCAGATTTCCTGACGGCGCGGAAGACTGTCGGCCTGCCCTTTTTCGTCGAAGGCCATGACAATGACCGCCGCGCCGTAGCTCATCACCTTGCGGGCCTGCTCCTTGAACTTCTCCTCGCCTTCCTTGAGCGAAATGGAATTCACCACGCACTTGCCCTGCACGCAACGCAACCCGGCTTCGATCACCTCGAACTTCGAGGAGTCGATCATGATCGGCACCTTCGAAATATCCGGCTCGCTGGCCACCAGCTGGAGGAATTTGGTCATGGCCGCCGCCCCGTCGAGCATGCCTTCGTCCATGTTGATGTCGATAATCTGCGCCCCCGCCTCGACCTGCTGGCGCGCTACGGCCAGCGCCTCGTCGTATTGGTTGCCGAGAATGAGCTGGGCGAATTTGGGTGATCCCGTGACGTTGGTCCGCTCGCCGACATTGATAAACGGGATTTCCGGCCGCGCGGTGAACGGCTCGAGTCCGCTCAACCGCAAGGTGCGCGTGCGCTCTGGAACCCGCCGCGGCTTGAGGTCCTTCGTCGCCGCGACAATGGCCGCGATGTGGTCCGGCGTCGTGCCGCAGCAACCGCCGATGATGTTCAACCATCCCTGCTCGGCCCAGTCGCGCAGCTGCGGGGCCAACGATGCGGCCGTCTCGGGGAATCCCGTCTCCGAAAGCGGGTCGGGCAGGCCGGCATTGGGGTAGGTGCTGACGTGAAACGGCGCCAGTTTGGCCAACTCCTCGATGTAAGGACGCATCTCCTTCGGACCGAGCGCGCAGTTCAGACCGACGCTGAGCAGCGGAAAGTGCGCGATGGAATTGAGGAAGGCCTCCGTGGTTTGCCCGGTCAGCGTGCGGCCGCTCAAATCGGTGATCGTGCCCGACACCATGACCGGCAGGCGGATTTTCTTTTCGGCAAAATATTCCGCGATGGCGAAGAGGGCCGCCTTGCAATTGAGCGTGTCGAAGACTGTTTCAACCAAGAGGAGATCAACCCCGCCTTCGATCAATTTGTCGATCTGCTCGCGATAGGACGCCGCCACCTGCTGGAAGGTCACCTCGCGGGCGCCGGGATCGTTCACATCGCGCGAGATGGTCAGGGTCTTGCTCATCGGCCCGACCGCGCCGGCGACAAAAACCCGGCGGTCCGTGCAGGCGTCCGCCGCCTCGCGGGCCAGCCTCGCCGCAGCCAGATTCAGATCGGGCACCAGCGCCTCCATCCCGTAGTCGGCCTGCGAAATGGTCGTGCTGTTGAAGGTGTTCGTCTCGATCAGGTCCGAACCCGCCGCGATGTATTGCTCGTGGATGCCGCGGATGATGTCCGGCTGGGTCAGGACGAGCAGGTCGTTGTTGCCTTTGACGTCGCTCGGCCAATCCTTGTAGCGCTCCCCGCGGTAAGCCGCCTCGTCCAGCTTGTGCCGCTGGATCATCGTGCCCATCGCCCCGTCGAGATAAACGATGCGCTCGGCCAACAATGCCTGCAGCGCCTGCGCTGTATCCGTCTTTGCCATGGTCAAAGTTACGCCTGCGGCGCGCGATCGGTGCTTTCCGCCCGGCGGGCTTCAAGCCAAAGGACGTCGGAAAGGCGGTTCAGCGAGTGCAGCATGAGGTCGGCCCGTTCCGGGTTGAGCAAGGCCGCATCGCGCACCTGGAGCAAGCCAAGTTCCGCGTCCCGGCACGCCGTGCGGGCGCAATCCAGCGCCGCCGCCGGCAAGCTGCCCCCCGGCGTGGCCCAACCTTTGTAAGTGAAGCCCTCGGACTCCAAACGCGCCACCCGCGCGTCGAGCACCCCGAGGAGCGCCTGGTCGAAATTCGGCATGCCGCTCGAGGCATAACGCTCCCAATCCTCCGGAGCCACCGCCACCTCGCCCATCAGATTGACCAAATTGCGCTGCACCTGCTCAATGAAGGCACGCGCTTCGGTCTCGTCCGGCGGCAAACACGCCTTGGCCATGCCCAGACGCACATTAAGTTCATCGATCCGCCCGTTGGCCGCGATGCGCACATCAGTTTTGGCCACCCGCCGCCCGAACAACAAGGAGGTTGTTCCGTCATCCCCCGTCTTGGTCGCAATGCTCTGCATGGTCGTATTAAATACCTGAGCCTCATCTAAAAGCAACCCATCAATATATCATGATATGTCGATATGTTCCCCGTGGACGGAGGAAAGTTGTTGCCCTCAGGACGTTGCGGAGATAAACAATAGGGCCATTTTTCGGGAGAAATAACCAAGTCATGAATATTTTGGACAAAATCGAGGCCGAGCAACTGAAGAGCGAAGTGACCAAGTTCGCCGTGGGTGACACCATCAAAGTTCACACGCGGGTGATCGAAGGCGACAAGGAGCGTATCCAGATTTACACCGGCATAGTGATCGGACGCAAGGGCACCGGCGTGAACGCCAACTTCACCGTGCGCCGTGTTTCCTACGGCGAGGGCGTCGAGCGCGTCTTCCCGCTGCATTCCCCGCGCATTGCCAAAGTCGAAGTGGAAAAGAAAGGTGCGGTCCGCCGGGCCAAACTCAACTACCTTCGCGACCGCAAAGGCAAGTCTGCCACCACGGTCAAAGAAAAAGCCCGCGTCGCCGCCAAAGCGACGACCTGACCCTTTCCGGGCCGCTCCATGGCCTGCGATCTCACCCGCGAGCACGCCCTGCGTGCCCGCGGGTTTCTTTTGGTTGCTGGAGTCGATGAAGCCGGGCGCGGACCTCTGGCCGGGCCGGTCGTGGCCGCCGCCGTCATCCTTCCTGCGGACTTTGCTCTCGACGGCCTGACCGACTCGAAAAAAGTCCCCGCCGCCCGCCGTGAAAAAATTTTTACCGTCCTCGCCACCCACCCCGGCGTGGCCTGGGCCGCCTGTCTGGCCACGGTCGAAGAAATCGATCGCCACAACATTCTCCGCGCCACCCACCTCGCCATGGCGCGCGCGGTGCGTGCCCTCCCCGCCCCACCCGACCACGCCCTGGTCGACGGACTCCCCGTGCGCGGCCTCCCCGTGCCGCACAGCGCCTTGGTCGGTGGTGACGCCCTCAGCCTGAGCATCGCCGCGGCCAGCATCATGGCCAAAGTTACCCGCGACCGGCTCATGGTCGCGCTCGATGCCGAGTATCCGCAGTATGGCTTTGCCCGGCACAAAGGCTATGGTGTCCGCCAGCACCTCGAAGCCCTCCGCCACCATGGCCCTTGTCCCGTCCATCGCCGCTCTTTTGCCCCCGTGGGGCAAGCCGAAGCGGCGTTCCAAGCCGCTTCCTAGGCACGTTGTCTTCGGGCAATGGGGCGAGGACCAGGCCGCCCGCTACCTCCAGCGCCACCATTACCGCATCCTTTACCGCAACTTCGTCCCGCCCGGCGGCGGCGAAGTCGACCTTGTCTGTCGGGACAAACCGGCGGAAACTCTCGTCTTTGTCGAAGTGAAAACCCGGGCCAGCGAGGAACGCGGACGTCCCTCCGATGCCGTCGACTATGACAAACAGCGCCGCGTGGCGAGGGGCGCCATGGCCTGGCTCCGCCTCCTCAATTACCCCGACATCCGCTTCCGCTTCGACATTGTCGAGGTCCTCGCCGCGGACCGCGAGGCTGCGCCCGAAATCACCCTCATCCGCAACGCCTTTCCCCTGCCGGATTATTACCTTTACTGACGCGGAAAGGTGAGACCCGGTGGCCCGCTCGCCCTCTTTGTGGCACACCGGAGCTTCTCGGCCGCGGTCTTCTCGAGGACCTGACCGGGAAAAACCGGCCGCCAAACCGACCCCCGACACCCCGCTTCCTGCCGGGCTCCGCTTGTGGTTTAATCGCCGCCTCGCATGAAACGCATCCTTTCCGGCATCCAGCCCTCCGGCGCCCTGCATCTCGGGAACTACCTCGGCATGATGCAGCCCGCGGTCGAACTGCAAGACCAAGGCGAAGCCCTTTACTTTATCGCCGACCTCCACGCGCTCACCTCGCTGCATGATGCCGATGCCCTGCGGCGCTATTCGCGCGACGTGGCCCTCGACTTTCTCGCCTGCGGCCTCGACCCGGCCAAAGCCTTCCTTTTCCGCCAGTCCGACATCGGGCAAGTCCCGCTCCTCACCTGGATCCTCAGCACCGTCACCCCCATGGGACTTCTCGAGCGATGCCACTCCTACAAGGACAAAATCGCCCACGGCGTCGCCCCCTCGCATGCGCTCTTCAGCTACCCCGTGCTCATGGCGGCGGACATTCTCCTCTACGACAGCGATATCGTGCCGGTCGGCAAGGACCAGAAACAACATCTTGAGGTAACCCGAGACATCGCGGTGAAAATGAACGAGACCTTCGGCCCGGTTTTCAAACTCCCCGAACCCTTCATCCGGGCGGACGCCGCCCTCGTGCCCGGGACGGACGGCGCCAAGATGAGCAAGAGCTACGGCAACACGATCGAAATTTTCGCCGACGAAAAAAACATGAAGAAGAAAATCATGGGCATGGTCACCGACTCGACCCCAGTCGAGGCACCCAAAGATCCCGAGACCAACGCGATCTACCAACTCTACAAACTTTTCGCCTCCGCGGACGAAGCCGCCGCCATGGCTGGAAAATTCCGCGCCGGCGGCACCGGTTACGGCGACTTCAAAAAACAACTCTTCGCCACGGTCTGGGAATACTTCGCGCCCATGCGGGCCAAACGCGCCGAACTGGAGGCCGACCCAGTCTATGTCGAGGACGTCCTGCGCCGCGGGGCCGAACACGCCAACCAGTTGGCCGGGGCCGTCATGGCCCGGGTCAAAACCGCCGTGGGCTTGGCATGATCCCCCTTTACGCCTTTCTGGTCGGCGCGTGGAGTGCCGTCCTCTGGTTTTTCACCCTCGGCGTGGCCCGCAACCTTTTCGGGGTCTTTCCCCGCGAGCGCGCCGGCGAAGTCACCACCGTGCTCTTCCCCGCCTACTTCGCGGTGGCCATCGCCCTCGGTCTCCTCGCCACCATCGTCCTCTGGTTCCGTCGCCGCAACCGCCGCGACACGATTGCCCTTCTTCTTCAGGCTCTCGCCCTCGCCGCTCTCATCTCCACCCCGTTACTCCTTCAGCCCGCCATGGCAATGCACCCGCCCGGCACGCCGGACTTCGCCCGCCTACACGGAATTTCTATGGTCCTGAATCTTTTCTCCTTGATTGCCGTTCCGGTCGCTTCTTTATTGGTTCTAGGGAGAAGCAAGGAGTGAATGGAATGAATGATGATTACGCGCGGAGTCCGGACCGGGTCCTGGCTTCGGAGAAGGTTGTTGCGGGGCGGAAGATATTCTTCCTCGACTACAAGGAGAACAACCGTGGACGCGTGCTGAAAATCACCGAGGACGTCAATGGGCGCCGGGATACCATCATGATTCCCGACGAAGCCCTCGACGACTTCGCCGATGCTCTCGAGCGCATCCTCGATTCGGACGGCGCCGCAGCGGCCCCGGGCTCGCCGGACGACGATCGCTAGCCTTGCTTCGCCGCGGTTCACGCGGCAGACTGCTCTGAGCAGGGGAGCCGCAAGGCTGAGAGTTTCACCGCAAGAGCAGTGGATGACCCTTCGAACCTGATCCGGGTTATGCCGGCGCAGGGAGCGGAGACCATCTTGGCCGTGCGCACCCTCCCCGGCGCGACACCTATGATCTCAGAGTCCGCATCCTCCGGTTCCACTTCTGGACCGTCCCTCCCCAACAGCTCGCGGGTCTACGTCCCCGGGCGCCAGCACCCCGACGTCCGCGTGCCCTTCCGCCAAATCAGTCTTTCGCCGACCAAAAATTTCGACGGCCAATTTGAGCCCAACGACCCGGTGCGGGTTTATGACACAAGCGGCCCTTGGGGTGACGAGGAATTCCGCGGCGACGTGGAGCACGGCCTGCCCGGCCTGCGTCGCGAGTGGATTGTGGCCCGGGGTGATGTCGCCGAATACGACGGACGCCACACCCAACCGGGCGACAACGGCTATCTCTCCGCCGCCCATGCCGACCACGCGGCCAAGCGCCAGGCCAAGGCCGCGCTCCAGGAGTTCCCCGGACTCCGCCGGAAACCCCTTCGTGCCTCGGCCGGCCATCCCGTGACCCAACTCTGGTATGCCCGCCAAGGCATCATCACTCCCGAAATGGAATACATTGCCATCCGGGAAAACATGGGTCGCGCCAACCTCGCGGACATGGCGGAAGACATCGACCGCCAAAGCCTGGGCAAGCAACATGCCGGCAGCAGCCAAAGTCCGGACGGTGAATTCACGCCCTCCGTCTTCCGCCGTTTCCCGCAGAGAATCCCCCGCGAAATCACGCCTGAATTCGTGCGCGACGAAGTCGCCGCCGGCCGTGCCATCATCCCGGCCAACATCAACCATCCGGAAAACGAACCGATGATCATCGGGCGCAACTTCCTCGTGAAGATCAACGCCAACATCGGCAACAGTGCGGTGGCCTCGTCCATCGGGGAAGAAGTCGAAAAAATGCGCTGGGCGACCAAATGGGGCGCCGACACCGTGATGGACCTCTCCACCGGAAAAAACATCCACGCCACGCGCGAATGGATCCTGCGCAACTCGCCTGTGCCCATCGGCACGGTCCCCATCTATCAGGCCCTCGAAAAAACAGGCGGCAAGGCCGAGGACCTCACCTGGGATATCTTCCGCGACACCCTCGTCGAGCAGGCCGAACAAGGCGTCGACTACTTCACCATCCATGCCGGCGTGCTCCTCCGCTTCATTCCCCTCACCGCCAAACGCATGACCGGCATCGTCAGTCGCGGTGGGTCCATCATGGCCAAATGGTGCCTCGCGCATCACGAGGAGAATTTTCTCTACACTCACTGGGATGAGATCTGCGAGATCATGGCCGCCTATGACGTGAGCTTTTCCATCGGCGACGGTCTGCGCCCCGGTTCCATCGCCGATGCCAATGACAAAGCGCAATTCGGGGAACTTGAAGTGCAGGGCGAACTGACCACGCGCGCCTGGGATCGCGGGGTGCAAGTCATGAACGAAGGCCCCGGCCACGTGCCTATGCACATGATCGAGGAAAACATGGCCAAGCAACTCGAATGGTGCCACGAGGCGCCTTTTTACACCCTCGGGCCGCTGACCACCGACATCGCGCCCGGTTACGACCACATCACCAGCGGCATCGGCGCGGCCATGATCGGATGGTACGGCTGCGCCATGCTTTGCTATGTCACACCCAAGGAGCACCTCGGGCTGCCCGAGAAGAAGGACGTCAAAGACGGGGTCATCACCTACAAGATTGCCGCCCACGCCGCAGACCTGGCCAAAGGCCACCCTGGCGCGCAATACCGGGACAACGCCCTGAGCAAGGCGCGCTTTGAATTCCGTTGGGAGGACCAATTCAACCTCGGCCTCGACCCCGAAACGGCCCGCGAATTCCACGACGCAACCCTCCCGCAAGAAGGGGCAAAATCCGCCCACTTCTGCTCGATGTGCGGCCCGCACTTCTGCAGTATGAAGATCACGGAGGACGTCCGTCGCTATGCCGCGGAGCAAGGATTGGCCGAGGAGGAAGCGCTGCGGGCCGGCTTGGAGGAAAAGTCCCGCGAGTTTGCCGAAAAAGGCGCCGAACTTTACGCCAAAGCGTGACCCTTCGGGGTCAGACTTGCCCGGAAGAACGGACAATGCTTAAATTGCCACCGTTTCCGGGGGTATAGCTCAGTTGGTAGAGCGTCTCGTTCGCAATGAGAAGGCCAGGGGTTCGAATCCCCTTACCTCCAAACCCGCCGAAGGCGGCCTAAAAGCTCCCAGGGGATGAAGAGCGCCGCTCCGCGGCACAGACTGACCAAAGGTCAGCCCCTCAGGGGTCAAGAGCGAAGGTCGTGATCAACACTCGCAGTTCGACCGGCCCCGTTTTGCCCAAGCAAAACGAATCCCCAGCCACACATAGTCAAGCCCCCGGAGATCGCCGCAGGCGATCAATCCCCTTACCTCCAAACCCGCCGAAGGCGGCCTAAAAGCTCCCAGGGGATGAAGAGCGCCGCTCCGCGGCACAGACTGACCAAAGGTCAGCCCCTCAGGGGTCAAGAGCGAAGGTCGTGATCA